>Ga0114979_10000117_pt1 | contig 48694 bp, 44 predicted proteins | sample S_140625_EF_Meta_FD_87315 | JGI IMG/M metagenome (GOLD analysis project Ga0114979, IMG submission 87315) | Freshwater microbial communities from Lake Simoncouche, Canada to study carbon cycling - S_140625_EF_MetaG | ecosystem: Environmental > Aquatic > Freshwater > Lake | place: Lake...
AATAAAAAAAATATATTTTTATATAATATATATTAAATATATATATATATAAATATAATCGTATATTTATACATATATATATATATATATATATATATATATATATTATGAATCCTATTTTATTTATTTATAATGTAATAACAAAATACTAACTTATACATTAAAACTTTCACCACACCCGCAAAACTCTTTAGCATTTGGGTTAATAAATGTAAATTCGCTTACAAGTTTATTATCTTTCCAATCCATTACAGAACCAACAATTGCAAATATTGCAGATGGGTCAACAAATATTTTAATATCTTCTGTAATATTAATAATATTATCTTTTGATACTATTTTTCTCCCATCCTCATTATTTATAACATATTTCATTATATAATTCAAACCATTACATCCTTTTTTATTGATACTAATACGTATTCCAAGAGGATGCGGTTTATCTAATAATGAAAACATAGAAATAATCCTAGTGAAGGCGTCAGGCGAAACTGTTATAATAGACTTTGTATGTTGTTTACGTTTCATATTTTTTGTAGAAGAACCTATATTTCTGTATACATATGATTTTTGAAAGTTAAGACGATAATTAATTAAACAATTTTTTAACATTTCAATTTAATATATATTATATATAAATTATATATTAATTTATTAACTAATAATAAATGAACTGGATACATTTATCAATTATTCATAGTATAATAGTTGCATTATTAATATTATATATTAAATACGATAATACACCATATATATTATTTCCTATAATCATAAATATTATTGTTGGTGTATTTAGTATTATATATTTTGTTTTTTATTACAAAGAACATTTTACAAATGAGTTTGTAAAACCTAAATATTATATATATGCATTTGCTGTTTTATTAATAACAGTATTAGGTTATTACATTATTAAGATATGTCCGAATCCTGCATATTTTAGAATATTTGCATCTCTTGAAATAATAATAATATTATTATTTACTATATATTTTAAAAACGATTTCAAAATATCAATACAAACTATTATTGGGTTGGTGTGTGGGTGTGCTTCTATTATATTAATTTCTTTAGATGAAAATAATAAATAACTATATAAAAGATATTTATTATAAATAATTATTATTTATGACATTATTATTGGGGGAATGGATCACAGATAAGGAAGTATTAGAAAAAATAAAGAATGACTATAATAATGCATCTCCATTTCCATCTGTTATAATTCCTAATTTTTTCAAAGTAGATGTAGCAGAACAAATATATAGTTGCTTTCCAAAAGCGGAAGGTACAGATGCAAAACAATTTATAAAGGATGGGTGGCATGTATATGATAATCCAATTGAAGGTAAACTTGCGATGAATGACTTTAACGTTATGCATAAGCATGGTGCTATATTAACAGATGTATGGGATATTTTAGAATCATCAGAACTTGTTGATATTATATGTAATATAACAGGTATAGAAAATCTTGAGAAAGATCCTCATAGACATGGAGCAGGATTACACTGTCACCCACGAGATGGAAGATTAGATATGCACCTTGATTATTCTATTCATCCTATAACTGGTAAAGAAAGAAGAATAAATTTATTAATTTATATGAATAAAAATTGGCAAGATGATTGGAATGGGAAGTTAGAATTATGGGAAGGTGATAAAAACTGTATGACAAAAGGACCTATTCAAAGTATATCGCCTAAATTTAATCAAGCAGTATTATTTAGAACATCAGATATAAGTTGGCATGGGATGCCAGAACCTGTAAAATGTCCTGAAGGAGAATGCCGTAAGAGTATTGCTATATACTATGTTTCTGAGTGTAGAACAGATGCTTACATTCGTAAGAAGGCACTATTTCAAGCAAGACCAAATGACACAATAAGAGATGTGCAATCTAATTTTGAAGCATATGATAAATTATGTAATATTCGCGTAGAACGTATATTGACAAATGAAGATATTAAAAAGTTTGATCCTTTATGGACACCTCGATGGTCATAAATAGTAGAAAATATAGAATTATAAAGAATATTACAGGAATCTTTATTTTTATTATTATCTAATAATAAATGGGTTGGGTCCAATTATCTATATTTCGTAGTATATTAGTTGCATTATCAATATTATATATTAGATATGATAATACACCATATATAATGTTTCCTATAATAATAAAAATTATTGTCGGTGTATTAAGTCTTGTATATTTTATTTTATATTATAGAGATCACTTCACAAATGAGTTTATTAAACCTAAATATTATATATATGCATTTACAGTTCTATGTATGACTATTTTAGGGTATTATATTATTAAGATATGTCCTAATCCTGCATATTTTAGAGTTTTTGTTTCACTACAAATTATATTTTTATTATTATTTACATATATATTAAATAACAAATTTAAAATATCTATTCAAACTAAAATAGGATTGATATGTGGATGTGCTTCTATAATATTAATTTCTTTAGATGAAAATAATAAATAAAATCTAAATATGATTCTTATACATTAATGTCGAATACTTAGGAATATCAAAATTATAATATTCTTTCTTTGCGTTCTTTTTATCTTTTATCCATATTCTTACAATATAATAAAACTTCTTTGGACTAATAGATATGCCATTTATATTATATATAATATTTTCATCATTATTATTTGCAAAGTTTTCACCAATAATATTAGCACATAAAGTAAATAATTTATTTTCAAGTTCATCTGACATTATTTTAAATGAAAAACATCCACCATTAATATTTAATTTATCTTCATAGCGTGGCATTATATCCTGTCTCATAATAAAAAACATACCTTTTTTAAATAATTCTTTAAATGCTTTGAAATAATTTATATAATCATCTACGGTTGATATTACACCTAACATTTTATAACTCTTGTCATCCCAATTATTATCATAAGGATCATGAAAATATAAATTCCACGAATCATTTAAAAATATCTTATCATTATTTAATTGATTACACATTTATATAAAATATATATAATATTCTTTTATATAAATGTGTAATCAATTAAATTAATGTATATATATTATCCTTTTATATAAAGATATAATATATATATTTTATATAAATGTCAATACTTATAACAGGTGGATGTGGATTTATTGGATCTAATTATATTAACACTCTGTTACAATCTAATTTATTTAATAATAATGAGTTTGATTATGTAATAAATATAGATAAATTAGATTATTGTTCTAATAAATATAATATTAATAGTAATGATAGTAATAAATATATATTTATAGAAGGAAGTATTTGCGATAAAAAGTTATTAAAAAGTATCTTTGATAAATATAATATAGAATATATATTGCATTTTGCAGCCCAAACTCACGTTGATAACTCTTTTGATAATTCAATTAATTATACTATTGATAATATTTTAGGAACTCATCAACTTATAGAATGTAGTAGATTATATGGAAATATTAAGAAATTTATTCATATTTCAACTGATGAAGTATATGGCGAAATTGAAATTAATAGCGAGGATAGTACAGAAATATCATTATTAAACCCCACTAATCCATATGCAGCTACTAAAGCAGGCGCCGAGTTTATTGTACGTAGTTATTATTATTCATATAATATTCCTATTATAATTATAAGATGCAATAACGTATATGGTGCAAGGCAATATCCAGAAAAAATAATTCCTAAATTTATTACATTACTAAGTGATAATAAGAAAATGTCCATTCATGGTTCAGGATTAACACGACGTAATTTTATATATATTGATGATGTCATTAATGCTATAAATATTATCTCTATAAAAGGTGAAATTAATAATGTTTATAATATTGGGTCGACTGATGAATATAATGTTATTGAAATTGCTACAATTTTACTTAATCATATAAAAGGACCTGAAGAAAAAATTGAAGATTGGATAGAATATATTAAAGATAGAAATTTTAATGATTTCCGATATGCTATTAATACAACTAAATTAAATAATCTAGGATGGGAGAAAACAATAAATTTTAATGATGGAATTAAAAAAACTATAGAATGGTATATGAATAATAATACTAAAAATTGATAATATTAAATTATGTATTATTTAATATAAGTAGATAGATATGTTTGAAAATATTATTAGAGATACTTCTACAAATACATTTGATTGTTATGAAGATGATTATGAACCAGATTATGATGCATCTGATTATACATATACATATACATACAATTATACTTACTATAACAAAAAATTATTCTAAAATATATATATAAAAAATGATATAAAATCATATAAATCTTTATTAATTATTAAAGATATAATGCAAGGTATTATTAGTTTTTCTGATAGAGTTGCTTTTAATATTAAAAGTAATGATCATAAAGATATTATATTAGATCAGTTAAAAACGCTTTGTAATATTAAGATTTTACAAAGACATCACCATAATCTTGATACTAATAATGTTAATTTTATATTATCTAATCACCTAATGAACTTGCGTTCAAATGGTAATAGGTATTATCTCTATTTCACACTATATAATAATATAGAAACCATGTATTTTATAGATAAAAAAATACATCCTGGATATCAACGACCGCGAATCATTTTTGGCAGAGGATTATTTGATAAGAAACTATTTAAGAATACATTACTTGATGGCGAAATGGTTAAATGCAAAGATAATAAGTGGACATTTTTAATAAATGATATTATATGTTATGAAGGCATTTACTTAAATAAAATATTGCTACCTGATAGATTAAAAATTATATATAATTTATTAGAAAATCAATATACACCAGATAAAATTATAGATGTTTGCACTTATAAAGTAAAATGTTACTTTAATATGTATAAAGAATCAATTGAAAATATTATGAAATTGTCAAGTAATCTTAATTATACATGTAGAGGAATATATATTTGGCCTTATGATATTAAATATAAACCTAAATTATATAATTTTGATGAAAGTTCTGTTATTGATGTAGTAAGAAAAACTAAGGATTTAACAGAGTTTAAAAGTATGGAAATTGCAAAGGAACCTTCTATTGTGGAAATTGCAAAGGAACCTTCTATTGTAGAAATTGCAAATGTTTTGAATAATGAAGAAAAAATACTATATATTGTTAAAACAAATGAACCAGATATTTATAATGTATATGATAATGAAGATGTCCTTAATAAACCTAGTATAGGTATAGCGTTAGTTCAAACTTTGAGTGATAGCAAATTACTAAGAAATTCATTCCGTGATAAAAATGCTATAACTAACATTAAATTTATATGTATATTTGTTGAAAAGTTTAAAAAGTGGCGCGCATTACGACCTGTATGAATATTTTAAATTATTTATATAATATATTTATTTTTTCAAATTTATGTAAAAATATATAATAATGACAATTATTTGTGAACTTTCTTTTACATAACATTAATGTTAATGTCTTTATTAATATGGTCCTAAAGATCTTAGAAAGTGTTAAAAATAATAAAATATATTACATAAACTATATCATGTTATTTTATTATAAATTATAATATTTCTTAGAGTACTTATATACTACTTTTGTTGGACGCGGTATTCCATCAAAGTTATAGTTTCCTTGTAAAGTAAGGACGCAGATGTTCCATAAAGTAGAATATAATCCATTCTTATTAGAATATATAAGACCACCCTCGCGTAGAGGGTTTCTAACACGCCCCTTATCATCGATACCATTTTTTTTAATCTCATCCAACCATTCGATATAAATATCACGTTCCATCTTAATTTTCATGAACAATTCAATTTTTGACAATCTATTATTACATTTGATTGTAGTAACAGTTGTTGACATCTGTTGTTTTTGAAATTAACTTGTAGTTTGCTTTGTAGTTGACTTGTTGTTTGCTTTGTTGTTTGCTTTGATATAATTTAATAATAGCAAACATCAATTTCTTTAAATATAAGATAAAGAATAGAACAAAAATATTCTCAAATGACAAACTAATTACCCATTATATTCTTAATATTTATTATACCTGAATATATTTATAAAAAAATGATAATTTATATATGATATAATAATAATATAATATGATAATAATATAATATGACAGATTTAAAAAAGTTTTCTTTTGATGAACTTATTGATATTTGTAAGACCAATAATATTCCCTATATTGGCACTAAAAATAAACCTTTTACTGCAACAACTCTGATTAAGATTATAAAAGCAAATAGATTAAAAGATAATGCTATTAAAGAAGAAATTATTGTTCCACCTATTTGCACAACATCAAATAAACTAAATATGATAGATTTATTTGCCGGAACAGGTGCTTTTAGTTTAGCGTTTAATTCAACAAATGCTGTTAATATAGTATTCAGTAATGATATGTGTATGGCATCTAAAACAATATATGATGAGAATTTTGATCATAAACTTACACTTAAAAATTTAAATGAAATTAATGTAGAAGATATACCATCACATGATATATTAACTGGTGGGTTTCCCTGCCAACCATTCAGTATTGCAGGACATCAAGAAGGATTTAAAGATGAACGTTCAAATGTTTTTTGGAAAATATTATCTATAATAGATTACCATAAACCTAGATGTGTTATATTAGAGAATGTTAAAAATATATTATCACATGATCAAGGTAATACATTTAATACAATAAAATGTAATCTTGAAAATAGAGGATATCATATTTGTTTTAAGATTCTAAATACTTCTGATATTACAGGAATTCCCCAGCATAGAGAGCGTATATATATTGTTTGCTTAAAATCAAAAAATGTTTTTGATAAGTTCAGTTTAGATTTTCCTAAAATTGATAAAAAAAAAACATCTTCATTCTTTGAAGATGATGTTCTATCTAAGTATTACTATACAGATAAATCAAGCACTTGGACTCTTATAAAAAATAGTGTAGTAAAAAAAGATATTATATATCAATATAGAAGAGTTTACGTAAGAGATAATAAGAGTAGCGAATGTCCAACATTAACTGCAAATATGGGAAGTGGAGGTCATAATGTTCCTATTATTCTTGATGATAATGGAGTTCGTAAATTAACACCACGAGAATGTTTTAACTTTCAAGGGTTCCCATTATCATATAAATTACCAAATCTGTGCGATTCAAATCTTTACAAATTAGCAGGAAATGCTGTTTCAGTTCCTGTAGTAAATCTAATTGCAAATAGAATCATTCCTTTACTTCTAGAGGAATAAATATATCTTCAAATATTCCTTCATATACTTTTTTATAGTATGGTTCTATCTGTGGTTTTAATGATTCCCACGTTATGCGCGGACGACGCCCTTTTTTTGTTTGATCGTCAAATGTTTGTAATTTGCTTACTTTTATATTTTTCCATTCTTCAGATGTTCTTTTTAATGATACTTTATATAATATAAAATGATCAATCAACCATTTGCGTGCATCAAGAAAATATATAACATCCCACTCAGAAGATGGTGTAAATGATAGTGGACCATTACTAGTAAAACATTTACATTCTTGCTTTCCTTCTTTTAGTGATTGTAAATCACCTTTTTTACAATTCCATATTGAAGTTATATCTTGCAGTTTATTATGAATTATAAATTTTACAATATTCTCACTAATATCTTCAGGAATAGATGGCAGTCTTACGTTAACTCCTATATCATGTGTTGTATTTATCCTCCCGAATACATATGTTTTATGTAAGTTATATTGTTCTATTAGCAATTCTTTAGTGTAAGTGTCTTTGTTCATTATTTTTACAAGTGGTTCAACCTTTATACGTTGTTTATTACATGTACGCATATTATGTCCTGTGCGCTTACAAATAGAGCATAGCATCTTGATTTATCTTGATTTATCTTGATTTATCTTGATAGTGTTATTTTTTCTAATTTAATTAATCATTTTTTTAACAAATTATCTATATATATCCCATATAAATTACCTATTTCATAATAGCACTAAGTGATGCATGAGATTTGTAGTTAGATAATTCAAAATCTTCATATTTAAGGTTTTCAATCCATTTTATTTTCTCACATGCAGACAAAGATATATCAGGTGCATTCTTTTTTATGATAACTTTTGGAAAATTATATATTTCATTATCTATTTGCCTATTTACTTGAGGTTTATGTTCTTCATAAATATGGGCATCGCATATAGATAAAGATATTTCATATGCTTCTATATGAAGGACGTATGCTAATATTTGAGTTAATAATGCGGTGCTTGCAATATTAAAAGGTAGACCTAAAAATAAATCTGAACTTCTTAATGTCATATGACACGAGAGTCCTTTTGAACTTCTATTAAATATATATAATATATGACAAGGAGGAAGAGCCATTTTTTTAAGATCCATTGGATTCCATGCAGATAGTACAGCGCGTCTACTATTATTGTCTTTTGATAATTCTTCTAAAATATATTTAAGTTGGTCAATACCTGTATTTTCAATATCACTATCTGTATAAATATAATTATCACTATATGTATCAGAGTCTGTATCAGTAGATACTGACGAATCGCTATCTGTATAATTATCATATTCTTTTCCAAAATTTCTCCACTGCCAACCATAAACAGGTCCTAATTCACCTTCAGGATAATCAAGACCTATGCTATCTAAATATTCACGTGACGAGTTTCCATCCCATATATGGATATTTTTAGATTTTAACTCATTTGCATTTGTCGAACCTCTTAAAAACCATAACAGTTCCTCGACAATACCGCGAAAAAATACCTTTTTAGTGGTAATTAGAGGGAATGATATATTAATATCTTTAAAATTAATCATGCTACCAAAAATAGATATTACATAACCATTACGTGTCTTCTTTTTTTCTCCATTAGTTAAGGCATCTCTTAATAAATCAATATATCCAATCTCACTATTATAATACATTTTTTGTATTTTAATATATATATAATAATAATACTATTTTTATATATATTATAAAAAAAATAAATATTACATATAAATAATTACTTGAATCCAAATGAAGGTCGTCAATTCAAGAGGTCATGATTATATATTTATTTAGTTAAATTACTAAAAACATTATATCATCTTCTTAAGATTTACACAATTATTATCAAGAAGTCTCTGATAATTATTCCCACAAATACAATCATCACCGCAGATTGTGCAAAAACTCACACATGCCTTTTTAGTTTCAATTTTACGTTTATCTTTTAATTTATTTAAAAGAAAGTCCTTATATATGAATAAATATTTAATTTCTGTTGAAATATTATTTTTAATACAATTCATATTATTCTTAATATATTTTATGTATTAATATATTATCAATTTTTTATATAAAAAATGTAAAATTGATAATCTAGATATTTAAAATTATAAATATAAATAATGTATTACAAAATTATCTTAAATAACAACGCGCACAATATTGCTCTATGTATATATGAAAAGATAAAAGACATTAAAAGTGATAATAAGGATTGGTTAATTAATAACACGAATGGATATATTTTCAATCATTTAGAATTACCTATGTATAATAAGGAAGATTTAGAAAAAGTAATATATGAGTATGGTATTCAAAAAGCAATCGAGAAATTTGTAATAAATAAAAAATATTATGAAAATATTATTGCATTAGTTGATAATGATGAAAGCAATATATATATAGGAATCGCTTATTATATAATAAGTGAAATGTTTCAATTTATGTCATTTGAATATTAAAGTTTGCATAGGTTATTTGATCTATATGGTGTAATTTATTGCTTCCATTTTTTACCACAAATTAAACAATTCATAAATAATGTTGATGCTTCATCTCCTGAACGTGTCTGTAATTCATAATAACTTACCTTCTTACTTTTACAACGCGAACATTTAATCATATCAGACATAGGTACCAATTTAATTTCATAAGCCGCTTTTAAACGCAATTGATTGCGCTCATCAATTTCTTTCCATCTTTCCGGAAATATATCTTTACATTGCATATATGGAAGCATATGAGGATGAAATTCTTTTTTATTTATCATTCTATCATATAGTTTATCATTACCTATATAACTATCTTTCTTAATATTTGAATAAATGCTTCTTGAAATATTTGAATATATTTCTAAAAACATAGGGCATTTCCAAGATAATTGTATTTTAGCATTATTAGCATAGTCGATTGTTGCATTAAATATGCCGATTTCTAAATCATTCACTTCTAATTCTGAAATATTTAAGTTACTCATAACTAATTCTTTAAAATCTTCACGTATCTGGTGTTTATTATATCTATTTATAGTATCTGTTTGATTTTTACTATCTTCATCTATTTTTATATATTTATTTATCTCTGTATTTAAATCATAATAAATATATTCATTTGTCATATTCAAATTATTATACTAGTATAAGTAATATTTTATATCATTTTTTACATATATTATATAAATTTTAAAAAAATGATATAATGATATTATTACATTATCAATATAATATAATTTCAAAAAAATGAATATAAACTTAACAGATTTTATAACTGAAGATGTAAATATTATTGAATTTTTCTTCTGTAAAGATATTATCGAAGATGATCTTATTGATGTTGTTATAAATAATGATATTGAAAGTATTGTTGAAAGAAAATATAAAAAATATAAAGAAGAAAAATATAAATCTTATCATCATAAAGATAAAGTATATACTTACGAATTATCTAATGATAATCAATATGTATCTTCTAAAATAGTGATTAAATCTAGATATGTCACATATAATAATTATAATTCGAACCTATTTATATTATCATCTAAAATTGATAAGTTTCCTCAGTATATTTTCCCTTGCACTAATGAGATTGACTATATTTCAACATATTCTATAAAAGAATACAAAATAAATAATAGAATATCATTACTGTTAAGATACGATTATTTAAATGATGATGAAAAAAAAGTTTCTACAAAAACATTTTACATAGAATACAGACATTCGCCTAATGTTGAAGTTGATAAAATTAATGAATATATTAATAACATCGTGAATACCTATATAAATTGCTAATAAATATTATATTTATTTTTCTTTTATTATAATTAAAAAAATGATATATAAAATATATTAAATTAATATACAGAAATATTAATTACTAAATTATCATAATGATTGATACATCAAATATGCCTATTTCAATCTCTGATATTAATTTTGCCGATTTTGCAGTATTTGTTGATATGTATAATGATACAGGAGAGAAATGGGACATTTGTACAGATGAAAATAATAATCATACTAATAATGATGACGCTTTGAAAGATTACTATGACGCTTATTGTTCTTATCTTGTATCGCGCAAATATAATATTGATACTATTAAAATATATCGAAAGAATGCTATTATTGACTTCTATATTACTCAAAATAATATTGATAATTCATTAAGAAACATTTTAGACAATTATTATATTGCAAATGTCAGAGATACATTTAATAAAAAATTAAATCCACCGCCATGTTTCTTTCATCAAGCGAGAATGGAACAAAAAAATGAGGAAGACCGCGAAAAACGAGAGATTGAAACAGATGATGTAGCACAGCACTATATTAATCTTCGGAATATGTATAAAACTGCATATGAAGAAATGAATAATGTAAATAATGTCCAAAATAATGATAATGTAAATGATAATAATATTCGAAATGATTATAACGACGAATTAGAAAGTAATAATGACAAATACTTTGATCATTATGAAGAATACTATAATATTTATGATAGTGATTATTATTCAGATAATGAATATTATAGCGATACTTATTCAGATGATTACTACGACAACAACGATTACTAATATTATTATTATACCCTTATAATATATATATAAATATGTATAATTATATATTTTTTATTTTAAATTATAAAATTATATAAACATATGATAATATATGTAATCATAAAGTAATAAATAATGCCAACACCTTCAAAGAAACAACCTGTGCAAGTAACTCAATCAGTTTCATCAGAAATTCAACATGCTGAACCCGCCTCTAAAAAAAAGAAACCTGTTGTACCATCTACTACAACTGATGCGACTACTGTAGTAACTGCCCCAACTGCTTCTACAACTCCTATTGTTCGAACAGCGCCTGTTGTTGTACCAGTTGTACTACATACTGTACCTGTAATTACTACGGACACAACTACTACACCTGTAGAACCAGTAGCAGATAATGTATTATCAACTATTATTGACAAAGTTAATTCTCTAGCTGCGAATATTAAAGATATTCAAGCAAATCTGAAAGTATTGAGTAAGGAATATGACAAGCAACAAAAAATTATTGAAAAAGCACAAAAGAAACGCCAGAATGCTAAAAACTCACCATCTGGATTTGCTAAACCAAACAAGATCTCTGATGAACTATGTGATTTTATTGGTGTTCCTCATGGAACTGAAAAATCACGTACAGATATTACAAGATTTATTAATGCCTATGTAAAAGAGCATAACCTAAATAAACCTGAGAATAAACGCTTTATTCTACCTGATACTAAACTCAAGAAAATTCTTAATGTAGGTGATAGCGAGGAAATTAATTATTTTATTCTTCAAAAACTAATCTCTCATCATTTCCCTGCAAGTGCTAGTAAGACAGCTGCTAAAGTAGCAGTATAAATTAAGATAATGATGACATATATATTATATTACTATAATATCATTAAAATGTTTTTTTTATAAGTTATTTTAATTACACTAAATAATAATCAAAAATTAAAATAATCAATATTAATCAGGAGGTGTATATGAATAATACTAAAAATAATATACCAAGTAATATACCGAGTAATATACCGAGTAATATACCAACAATCGATTATTATAATGACCTAAAAAGCATAAAAAAAGAATTAGAAGAAAAAATATACAAACAACTCTCGAAGGACGAAAGTTTTAGTGAAATGTTAGATAACATTAAGAATAATTTTATAAATAATAATATATCAATTGTTGAAGATAATTTATCTAAATCAGATTCAACAAATTACAAAAGTTTTAATGGTAAAATTATTAATATATTAGAAATTATAGAAAATATATTACGTAATCACACTTGTTTAAATGATGATTTAATTATAAAAGAAACAATTTGTGATGATATTCAAACAAAAATAAAGCTTATTGATACTGATGTCCCTCAACTTCGAATAACACCTGAAGAATTAAATAACATTATTAAAACCTATATAAAAGAAACATTTAGTACTGTCACAGATGAACAAAAGATAAAAATTTTAGAATACTTAATAACATTAAAATATTATAGTTGCATATTAAGAAAGAATGATAATCGAGGGCAGTTTTTAGATAAGGAAATTAAGAGATTAGATGAAGAAATATCAAAAACAAAATCAGATATACTAAACAAAAATAAACGCTACCGTTTAAATTCAGATGGTTCTGAAATTAAGGATGAGAATGGTAAATCACAAGAGATAAATCTTGGACAATTATTAACTTCTGAACAAGATAATCTAAAAAAATATCATGAAGAATATAAAAAATTTTATAAAGAATTATGTAATTATTTAAGAATATATATATATGAAATATTTGATATTGCGAGAATTTGTGAAGAAAAATTAAATAATGAAGCAAAAGATACATCTAAAAAAGATATACCTAAAAGAAAAGATGCAAAAGGGGTAGTAAATGAACATGAAATATATATAAATAAATTTAAAAAAGAGATTTACTATAACGTTATTAATATTATTAATACACGATCAAATGATGATTTAGTTGCATTGCAAGATAGTAATAACCAAAAAATTGATTTAGAAAGTAGAAAAAAATTATTAGCAGAAATAAAAGATTTATTAGATGCACAATTAAAAAAATTAAGTGATGTTCTTAATTTTTTAATTAAATCAAATAAACTAGAATATATTGAAGAAATAAAAAGTATCAAAAGTATTTTTAAAGATTATGTAAAAGAAAAGGAATACAAGGATCCAATATTAGCATTAATTGTAAATGAAGAAAATGAAATAGTTAAATTTTTAGCAATAAATGCAGAAGAAACTAAAATATATAACGAGAGAATTAAAATGAAAAAACAGAATGGAGGAGAAAGAAAAAATAATAAATATTACGAAGATAAATATGAAAATATAAAAAAATTAAAAGAAAGTATTGATAAACTTCTTAAAAAAATTAAAGAAACAGAAGGAATTGAAGATAATGATGACCCTTTTGAAAATAAAGATAATAAAAATATTATGTTAGATCCTAGTAGTAATATAATTTCTATTTATAAAAATATATGGAATGATTATATAAAAGAAACAAAAAAAAATAAAGCAAAAGGCGCTAGTATCGAAACTTTGAAACAAGATGACCGACTATATCAACGTTTTATTGATAATAATTTAGACCCATTAGAAGTCTTAAAAATAACATTTCAGGATAAAGTTATTTTCATATGTATTATATTAATTATTAGAACATTTGCGATGGTTTTGATAGAATTTTTAATTGAATATGATTTTATAAGTACATTATTTAGAGGTATATTAGTTTATTCAGCATTATATATTTTATTAATAATATTAAGTGTTATAGTTGTAAATTATGATTCATATAAATTGCGAATACTTGTAAATTATCTTAATTTTCATATTAATTCATCAAACATATTTTTTCATATTTTATTATTTGTCCTATTTAATGGGTTAATATTAATTATCATTAATAATAATGATTTAAATAACGTAGATAATGTATTCAATTATACATATATCTACAAATATATATATGAAATTATAGATAAAACTAGTACAAATTCTGAATTACGTTTATCACAAAAAAATAAGATAATGTTACAATACAGAATGGATATTATTACTATGATCGTATTTATATTTACATCACTATTAATATTAATTTTATAATATTATATTACTTTTGCTTTGGGTAATATGTTAAAATTAATGAATATTGTGCACCATAATTTAATAGCGACGAGTTAATAAAGTCATCTTTTGTCAAATTATTTTCATTTAATACTATTATTTTACCAAGATTAATATCAATATCTATAACCTTTATATTTACATATTTATTACTATATGTTTTCAGTTGCAAATAATCATATTTAGATACTATATTCAAATTATATTCATCATATTCTATTATATTTGAATAGTCAATATTTATTTCATATAAGTTTTTTTTTTTAGTATTTTTAGTAACTATATTGGATGGCATTAGTATATTATCAATATTAGTTTCGATGTAATTATTATCATCATTGTCATATTTATTCAATTTATAATCATTTATATTACTTATTTTAATATCATCTTTACCTAAATCAAGTTCATTATTTAGATTATCTAAAAAATGAATTTTCCAATTTTTATTTACTAAGTTAATATTGTTATTGATATTATTATCTTTATTTATTAATTTCCATATATCCCAATTACCTGCTGTTTTACTATACAAAAAATTAAATTTAAATGTTTTGTGATTGTCTGTAATAACTAATATTACATAAGGAGTTCGATTTTTTACATATAATGGAAATAATATTTTTAATGGTTCTATAATGTTATTTTGTAAATCTATATTTATTGTGAAAAAAAGTTTGTTACGCAAAGGATTATTTATCCAATCTCTACTAAAACTATTTATTATTAATGTTTTTTTATTAATATTAGTATTAATTGTAGTTAAAACTTTCTCTATAATTTCTGGTATCATATTAATATTATTAACATTATTAGGATTAGTAATATTATTAACATTATTAGGATTATTTATATCAATATTATTATCAATATTTGCTAATACTGTGTTTGATATAGTTCTGCTATTTTCATAATCTCTCACTCTAATTAGTAATTCTTCATTTGTTAAAATTTCCTTTCTAGTATTATATTCTTCATTAGAAAGATCATTATTATTATAATTAGCATCAGATATATCATTATTGATATTATTGATATTATTTTCAACAGATGTTGTAACAGACGTTCCCTCTATATTAGAAGATTCAGTAATAATATCAATATTTTTATTTACATAATCTTTCATCTTAGTTAAAGTAATTGTGTTTAATTCCATTAGTTTTATAGTATTATTCATTAATATTGCATCTTTACACATAGATGTTATTATTATGTTAATAATATTCAACAACACTTCTGGATTTAAAGATAATTTATATTTGTCAAGTAACATCTTGCTAGATGCTTGAATTATTATATTCTTATTTTTTTCAGATTTAAAATCATCAACCACAGTCATTTTTCTTAATTGTTAATAATTGCACTATTATTTTTGCTTATATAATTATTTTATATTTCTTTTACTTAAATATGCTTCAATATTTGGTCGATATAAATAATCTCGACTTATAATCATATTATCATCTGTTATATTATTATCACTAGTTATACAATTAATAAATTTTTCATCTTTATAAGGACTTGGTAATTTTAATTTCTTATATTTTAAAATACAATTTAACCATCTTATCTGATGTGTCATCGAGAACATTCCGCATTCAGTATTTTTTTTCTGATGCTTTAAAGTATTATATGTTATTCTAAAATTACTATTAGGATATATTATATTCAAACTCTTTTTTATATTATTAATAAATTTTTTAACATACAAAGGAATATTAATAGCATTACTATCATAATAGTGTGCACCATAACATTTATTTCGCGGGTCTATTATAATAAATGTAGATGTCCAATGAGAACCACTCTGATTATGTTTATCAAGGTTAGTAATTAATCCTAAGTGCTTAATATTTTTGTTAATATATTTTTTAATATCAAGAGAACATATTTTACTATATAAACATCTTCCAAACTTATCTTCTTCAGAGAAATCAATTGGATAAACACCTAAAAATGCATATTTATATTGCTTACATAGATCATATTGTTTCATTACATCTTCTATATCATAATTACTTAACCATTCTGTTTTATTTTTATACCATTCTATTGGCATTTCTGGACGTAATTCTTCATTCTCAATAATTTTTATTAGTTCCTTTGTTTTTGTATTATTCGCTATTTTAGATATAGTCCCCGACCAACACCAATATTGCTTATCATCACATATCGGTTTAATCTTTTCATTCAATAGTTCAGATAATTTTGATATTTTATCAGTTTTCTTATATGTGATTTTGTCCGCCTTATATTTATTCCATGTATCTATTAAATATATTAATGATACTTTCGAAAATATATAGGGATTTTTTGCATTCTTTGGACTATTATATTTAATAGTTTCCTTACTCATTTATGATATATATTTATCTACATAATATACAGAAAGTTATTTATAATTAATAAAAATAAAAATGTATAAAAATAAAAATTGATATATATATAAGTATATTAAAATATTAAAATTATGGGTATAAATGAAGATTTACGTTCATTTATTAATAAATATAAGGTTGAGAAAGGTAAGCCTTATACAAATACTAGTATAGGTTATCCAAAAGTATCTCTATATGTCCCTGACGATAATTATGAAGAATTTACTAATATTTATAGTTTAGCACTCACAAATGGTCTCCCCTTATATTTTACTGAAAAACCAACAGAACCCAGTTCACTTCGTGTTGATATAGATTTCCGTTTTACTATACCCGATGATAAATCAGGTATTTATAATTCTCATGATTCTAATTCTTCATTAAATAGTAAGAAGAAATATGATCGTGTTTATACATTAGATAATATATTTATTATTGTAAATAATTATTTTAAAATAATTAATCAATATTTAGATGTTCCCGATGAAGCAAATATAGCATATGTTATGGAAAAACCAAATCCTGTCGAGTTTAGAAATAAATTAAAAGATGGTTTGCATATTATATTTCCACATATTATTGTTAATAATAATGTTCATCACTTTATTAGACGGAAGATTTTAGATGTTGCAGTTGATATTTTTAAAGATTTACCAATATGTAATGATTATGATTCTATTGTAGACAAAGCAATTATAGATGTTAATTGCTGGCAGATGTATGGGTCGCGTAAACCAGATTGCGATACTTATCGGGTTTCAAGCATTTATAAATATATTAATAATGAAACTACAAATACAGAATATACATTAAATGCTACTGATGAAATAAACTTTATTAAATTATTTTCTATGCGTAATTTTTCTAATAATATTCAAAACTTTGTTAAACCTGAATTTGATGTTGAAATAAGTCAGTATAGTAAACATATATTACCTGCAATAGACCAAAAATTAAAAAGTAAATTGCAAAGTAATATTTTTGGAAAATCATTAAATATTAATCGCAGTTATATTTCAGACGATGAATTCAATTTTGCTAAAAAATTAGTAGATTGTTTGTCATCTTCAAGAGCAGATAATTATACTGATTGGATTAATTTAGGTTGGGTCTTAAGAAATATAGATTATAGGCTTCTAGAAACTTGGATAGAATTTTCGAAAATTAGTAGTATTTATATTGAAGGTGAATGTCAGCATTTATGGGATAAAATGAGAAAAGATAATATGGGAATAGGCACTTTGAGATGGTGGGCAAAGCAGGATAATTTAGTAAAATATGTAAGTATTCTTGACAAAGCTATTCTACCAAAAATAGATCAAAGTATCTCAAGTGATGGTGCGCACTATGATATCGCATGTGTTGTTCATTCAATATTTAAAGATGAATTTAAAGCAATCTCAAAGGATATATGGTATAAATATGATAAACAAAGGCACCGATGGGTTCGTGCAAGAGAAGGTTTAGACCTTCGTAAAATCTTAAGCACAGATATTTGCAAAAAATTTATGGAGCGTTCTAATTATTATAATGAATATACTGATGACCCTACATTAAAAGCAATTAATGATGAAAGAAGTAAGAAATGTCTTAAGATCGCTACTCAATTGAAGAACTCAAACTTTAAAGATTCCATTATGAAAGAATGCAGAACTCTCTTCATAGATGAAAAGTTTGAAGAATTACTAGATAGTAGATCTCATTTGATTGGGTTTGATAATGGTGTTTATGATTTAAAAATGCATATGTTTCGAGATGGGATGCCTGATGATTACATTCTGTTAAGTACAAAATTAAACTATATTAATTATAATACTGAATTACCAGAAGTAGCAGAAATTAATGAGTTTTTCTCTAAGTTATTTACTAATAAAAATCTGAGAAATTATGTTATGGATGTATTAGCATGTATTATTGATGGAAGTATCGCACAAGAGCGTTTCTATATATTTACTGGTCAGGGCAGTAATGGCAAATCACGTTTGCTAGATTTAATTCAAAAGTCTATCGGAGAATATTATTGTATACTGCCAATCGCGTTGCTCACACAAAAAAGAGCTGCAAGTAATGCAGCTCAAAGTGAATTAGAAAGAACTAAAGGGCGACGATTTGCAGTAATGCAAGAACCTAGCGAAAATGACCGACTGAATATTGGATTAATGAAAGAGTTGTCTGGTCAAGATAGGATATTAGTAAGAACACTATTTAAGGAACCATATGAATTTAAACCACAATTTAAAATGATATTAACTTGTAATGAACTACCTGAAATTCCTAGTGATGATGGGGGTACGTGGCGACGTATCAAAGTATGCAATTTCTCTAGTAAATTCACAGAGACACCTGATATTAATAAACAGAATGAGTTCTATATGGATATGGAGTTAACAGATAAATTTGAAAGATGGAAAGAAGTATTTATAAGTTTATTAATTGATAGACATAAGCACATTAACCCCATGGCTATTACAGAACCAAGTGAAGTTCGTGTTGCGACTGAAAGTTATAAGCAAAATAATGATATTGTTGGACAATTCATTAATGATAGAGTTATAATAGATCCGCAGATTAAAGAACCACGTATTACTATTACAAAATTATATTCAGATTTCAGATTATGGAGTATATCTAATGTTGTAAAAGGTAAGAAATGTCCTGACCGCAATCAATTAAAAGCATACGTAGAAAAATTATTAAGTAAACCATATGAACCAAAGGGGTGGACTGGAATTGCATATAAGCAAGATGAAGAAGACGAAGATGATGACGAATAAGTAAATATTTAATAATTTTATATTTACATTAAAATTTTGCTAGAAGAAGAACCATAATATATTTCTATAACTTTAAATTTTTTTATATGCAAGAGTCGCCTTCTTAGGTTTTCTTGTATTAGTCTTCACCTTCTTAGGTTTTCTTGTATTAGTCGTCGCCTTCTTAGGTTTTCTTGTATTAGTCTTCACCTTCTTAGGTTTTATTCTTTTACCGCCACCTGTTAAATTTATTACTTGTACTATTTTACTATGAATGTCTGGTTTCTTTTTGCTAAGATAAGCATCTATCATATTTTTGAATATTTTAAAAATTTTATCATAATCTTTTTGGGTTGCATTATTAAGATCTATAAATTTTTTAAGTTCACTATTAAATTGTTCAGGACACCCCGCAAACCAACATAATGATTTAACAGTTCCTGCACGATTTGCAATTTTTTCTATAAATTCTTCTAAAGTTGTATAAGAAATTGCTATTCCTAAACTGATAACTCTAATAGTATATGTTGATGTTTTTGAAGTTGTTAATTCACAGAATGAAAGTTCCTTTTTCTTCTTATTATCATCTAGAATATTATCTGCCAAAAAATTTAAAATACTATTTAATTCATTCAGATTTTTATCAGTTTGCTCAACTTCTTTAGGTTGCTCAACTTCTTTAGGTTGCTCAATCGCGATAGATTGTTCAATTGCATTAGTTTGCTCTGTATAACCAATTGCATGATGTAATTCTATTGTTAGATTTTTTATTATATCTCCAAATTTATTCATAATATTACTATCTTCAATTGCTTCATATTCTACTTCTTTTACATTTTCAACCATATTTATCATTTCACTTTCTAATATTTCTAATTTGTTCTCTTCAAATATTGTTATTTTTGATTGTAATTCTTCATTATTATTCACACCTTTTTTAGATTTACTTTTAAAACTTTTAACATATTCAATAGCACCGCTAATCGCTTTTTTTATACTCTTTTTAATACTAACTTTAGAATTACCATCATATTTAGAATTACCATCATATTTTGCTAAGTTTTGAGCACTCTTTTTACTTGATGATTTTGCGGGGGTCGCCTCTTTATGATAACCTGTCTTTTTTAATTTTTTAAATTTTGGAGGGTAATCATTACTATTCATATAATCTTTGTTCTATATTAATAAGTAGATTTTTTTGTAAGTTTTATTATTATAAAAAATGATAGAATGTATTTTTTGTTTAAATTATATAATATGCCTGAACTTATTTGGAAGGTTGAAAATAATCAATTTGATTTATTTGAATTCTTTGATGATAATTTTTGGAACGGAGATGATAATTTTATGTCCTTTATTTTTAAAAATATTGAATTAATGAACCATGAAGCGAGAATAATATTTGCGAATCATACTTTTATTGATAATTTTTGGGAAATATTAGAAGATGATAAAATAGAATATATATTTAAAAAAATTATTGTAAAAAATATAAACAAACTTTCTTTTGCAGAATGTTATAATATTCTTTCCATTTTTACTAATTGTTGGAGAGACGAAGATGATGAATTATTCACAACTCAAAAACTTAAAAATATTAATGACATAATAATAATTAGAACAAAACTCTATTATTTAATTAGTAATTGTATAATTTTTTCAGAACATATTGAAAACATATCTGATGAACTTTTTAATAAAAGTTATATTATAAAAAATGCAGATGATTCAGAAACTGCTAATTTGACTATAGATGATCATATCCAAACATCGCGAATTTGTTATAGAATACAATTAAAAAATAATTCTAATAATATCGCTCAATATATATATGAAAAAATAGGTCATATTAAAAATATGGACAAAGATTCACTTATTGACACTACAAATGAATATATATTAAATCACTTAAAATTACCATTATATGATAAAGAATATTTAGAAAAAATTATATATGAATATGGTATTCAAAAAGTAATTGAGCAGTTTATTCTGAATACTACATATTATGAAAAAATTATTACACTTATAGAAGATAATATATCCAAAATATATTTAGGAATTGTTTATTATATAATAAGCGAATCTTTTGAATATATATCATTTATTAGAAGTAGTTTATAATTTATAAAAATAAATATGTTATAATAAAAATAATATTATAAAAAAATTGATTTCTTAAATTTGGTTATTATTTTTAATAACCAATACAGCGAAGAAGTAAACTAATCCTGCAACTCCCAGAGCGTTTAAAGAGAAAACACCAAGTCGAAGATGACCGCCTGTACAGATTATCATAAGATTGAATACGATATTGCTAATATCTCGCAAACCATAGACGAACAGCGAATATATGTAAACAAATTAACATTCAATAATCGTATTAACAACCCATATCAATATAATGCATATGTAAAAGGGCAAACACATGTACTTAATCATCTAATTGAGCAAAAGAATAAACTTGAAAATAATTTACAGCGCGTGCACGAAGAACGCTATAAAGAATTCAATAAATCTAATGCATTATCTGGAGTAAATGATGTTATGAAAATTGCATTCCAATATGCGCACCCTACAGATACAAATACTAATAAGTATGTAGTTGAAAAAAGAGTCAAAAATGCAAGAAGTAACTCTCCTGGTCGTCATAGTGTTAATAATAATGAAAGAGAATATAAAAAAGATAGATTTGAAAGGTTTCTTGATTTCCTAATAATGAATATTAAAATATTAAGATTTGTATGTATAATAGCATTTGTAATAATAAAATTTGTGTATATATTCGCTTACATATATATTAAACTTTCCGGAACACAAATATTATAGGTTAGATATCACTGGGATTACAAAGATATTTAATCCATATTTCTTTAGGGTAGTTAGATTTTTTTAGATTTAAGAAGAACCCAATCTCAACTGCTTGCTCATAATAACCTTTATTTTGTGCTAACTGGTTATCATTATATAAGTTATTTATACCTTTTAGGGACAGTCTATGGTTAATCTCTATAACATTATCAATAAATTTATTTGATATATCGTCAGTAATAATTAAATTACTTTTATTAGATGAATATTTTGATACAAAACTCTCCAAAATTTCTTTGGAGGTATTTAGAAGATTATATAATTCTTTTTTGTTAACTCGCGGTTGTCTTGATGTTTCGCACTGGTTTGACAATATTGCTTTCCCCTTAAATCGCTTAACTTTGCATAGTTTATCAAGAAATGCCATAACATTAATGTCGACAATAATAGGTTCCATAAAAGGCAGACTATTATTTATTTTTTTATAGAGAGAGACAGATTTAAGTAAATTTGCGGATTCTGAATCTTCAACAACATAAATCCAAACATATACCTTGTAATTGCAATCAAAATGCTTGTCATGTTCTGTTATATACTTAGATATTGCCCCATGTCTGTGATTGCCATTAATTATTTTAATATTTTTTTCATGAGCGCTGCTATTAGGGTCATAAATACAATCTATTGTAAAAGGAATATCATAACCTTCAACAATAGAAGTATACAATTCGTTTATTTTATCTTCGTCCAATATTCTATTAAATACAATAGGAGTCGCATATGCAAGGAACTCACGAAAAGTAATTTTAATAAGGTATTTGTCATCATTAATCTTATCAATTATTTTGTCAGTAATATGAAAGAATTGTGAAGGAATATTATGCACAGGTTCTGGTGTATTATTTTCTTTAGAATTTAACTTGTCAAATGCTATCTTTATTCTTGCATCATCATTGTAACTCATTCTTGGTCACTATAGTATTATATACAGATACTTGTTGCATATATCATTTTTTATTTTTTTCTAACAATATAAATATGTAGGCGAACAGCGTTGATATTATCAATCCTAATATCTCTATTGCAATATGATAAGGGAACACATAAGTATTCATCATCGCGTCGCAATTGTATTTCTCGTTAAAGAACAGCGCAATAATAACTACAAATAACATTAGCAGTATTGGAAGTAATCTTTTGACGACTGTAGGTAATTTAACATTCCATAACCCTGTAATAAGGACAATAACCCATATATTTATTCCTGAAACTGCATTATATACTGTTCCTATATAATTATATAATATGTACATATCAAGCAGTATCGCCGCTAATATTACAGGGATATATGGGGGATTTCCTGAAATGAATGATATTGCAATAATAAGCGCAATTATTATAATATAAGAAATTGAGTGGATAATATATACGTGATTTAAACTGTACTCATTATCATTCCAAAACATGTGAGAATATGCATGGTACGCTTGAAATATAAATAAGGATATTATAAAAAACTGAATTTCTATATGATTCGCAAGATATAATAAATAAAGAAGTATGATACATGATAATATATTGATACTTGCTGAATAAGGTTGGTCTACAATTTCTCCTCTAACTTCGCAAGTATTAAAAGGGAATGGTTTGATAGGTTTTTGTATATCCATCTTTATTATTATAAATATACTTAATATTTTTTGTATAAATTATATATATATATTAGATATATGCCATTCAAAACAAAAACACGTCAAGAACAATTAGCGAAAGAAGAACGCACTAAAACAAAACTTGCGAATACAGCATATATATTGACAGTAAATAAACAATTAACAAAAAAAAATATTGATGCGATAAAAGCGAATAAAATGTCATTATTAGATTTACCTATAGATATTCTTGATAAAATTTTTAATGAGCATTATAAAGAGTTACTTAAAAATGTATTAAGAAGTTGGATATCAATTGATAAAATATACTTGTATTATTTATGCGATAACACGAATATAAATGCTATAACAATATTAAAAACATTAGACCCTGACAATTTAGATTGGGAAGCTTTATCAGGTAATCCATCTGCAATTGAATTATTAAGTTTATCAGAAAATTATAATAGAATAGATTGGGAATCTTTATCAGGTAATCCAGAAGCAATTAAATTATTAAGTTTACCAAAAAATTATAAGAAAATAGATTGGAATAAATTATCAGGTAATCCAAATGCAATTGAATTATTAGTTGCAAATAAGAAAAATATTAATTGGGGAAACTTATCAGGAAATCCAAACGCAATGCATTTAATAAAAGAAAAAATAGAACATGAGAATAATATATTAACAGAAGAAGAATATGATGATTTAAATTATAAGGAAAAAATAGATTGGGAGATTTTGTCAAGTAATCCATCCGCAAATGCAAGTAAATATTTGAGTTTACCAGAAAATTATAATAATATATTTTGGGATAAATTATCAGGTAATCCAAATAAAGAAGCAATTAAATTATTAAAAAAGAAAATAAAAGAAGAAAAAAGATTAACAGAGAATGAACTTAACGCATTACCTATTTATCAAAAAATAGATTGGTACAATTTATCAGGTAATTATGCTGCTATTAAATTATTACAAATGAATCAAGATAAAATAATATGGGATACTTTGTCTGCAAATCCAAGAGCGATTTCATTAATTAAAAAGAAAATAATAGAAGAAGAAAAATTAGGTTATGACCATGAAAAAATAAATAATATAGATTGGAGTGAATTATCAGCAAATCCAAAAGCGATTAAAATACTAGAAAATAACAAAGAAAAAATAATGTGGAAAGATTTTTCAACAAATCCTTCTATATTTGCTCTTGATCGCGGGAATAATAAATCGTCCTCTTCAAAAAAATCTTCTTCTTCAAATGCAAAGCAAACACCGTCTGCTAAATCTCTCTCTGCAAATAAACCATTACGTATTACAGGTCTTCGTCGTGTCAATAAAACTATTTAAAGAAGGCAATTTTGTTAATTTTTATTTTTGTTACTTATATATATAGTATAAAATGTCCGGACAAGTTTCCTTGTTGTCTGAAAGTCCCTTTGCTTATATAATACGACGAAAGATATCACAAAAAATTATTTTGATACGAGATCATGTCTATTTACTAAAATATTGGCTATGCGGAAACTTGCCTTTTCTAGAATATTATATATAAATGTTGTATCTTTATCAATATTCATCTAAATTTATTTTGTTTATAATAGATTATTATATTAGATAATATTAGATATTCCTACAAAAATAAATTGGTTTCAATTATCAAAAAATCCTAAAGCAATAAAATTATTAGAAAAAGAATTACAAGAAAACCCAAAAAATATAGATTGGGTTCAATTATCAAAAAACTCAGAAGCGATTCATATATTAGATAAAAATAAGGATAAAATTGTGTGGTCTGCACTATCAGAAAACCCAAATGCTGGTGAATTATTAAAGGATAGAGTAAAATATGAAGAAAAATTAAAGAAAAAGGTTGATGAAATACCTCAATTAAATAAACTAAACTGGTCCGCATTATCTAAAAACCCTTCAATATTTACATACTAATTAATGCATTTCCATTGTTATATTCAAAACCGCAAATTTAAATTTATCATATATATATTTTTCTTTCTCTTCTGCATTAAATTCAGCAGGAAATCCATAAAAATCTAAAGTATAACTACAAGTATGTGAATGAGGATAATTTTTCATATTTATTCCTACTCCATATTTATAACATATTTGATAAGGTCTGGTGAATTTATCATAATATGTTAGACCTGTCCAAAATCGTAGTAATTTTTTAACAAAATCAAGGTGTTCTTCATCTGATTCACCTGCTCTTTTTTGTGTAATAATATTTGACATATATCCTTTCAGTTCATCCCCTCTTTCTTTTTGTTCATCATCTGACATCCTTTCGCCAGTATAATCACCTACGAAAGAATTAGATGTATATTTTACCTCCATATATACATTAATTTTACTTGCGAGTTCTTGTAAAATTGCAATAGTTAATTGTTCATTTGTAATTAATAGACTTAGTTGTTCAATTGTTACCTTTTTTTTATATAGAAACTTTCTAATTTCATTACTAAACCCACCAAATAACGAATCATACCTTTTTTTCATACTTTTCCCTGATTCAACATCTTCTTTTATTAAAAAGTTCTTTGTTACAACATGTTTTGATAGTTGAAGAATAAACTTTATACAATTCTTTCTAGTTATTTTTGCTCCATCTGACGATTTACTACCTGCGCGGTCATATATCTCTTTTTTATTTACATATTCTTTTAACTGTTTTTCCCATTTTTCATTATATTCTCTTAGTTTTCTTTCATTTGATGAATTTTTAACTGCATCTTTTGTGGTTGAAAGCGCTTTGTATTTTAGCAAATCCAGAGGAAGTCGTTCTTTTATAGGTATAGGTGGTTCAACGTCTTTATTTACTACACTATTTGGGTCTTTTGATTTACCTTTTGATTTACTAATAATATATAGTCTGTTAAACGATAAATCACTATTTTCAAGGGTTTCTATATTAGTGTTATTAATCATATTAATATATAATATTGTATTTTCAAAATCTCGTAAGTAAAAATATAGTATATCATAATAATCTATCTCATTTTGCTGCTTTATTAATCCTGCTAATATATATGATGATAACTGATAGGGTAATCCAATCAGTTCATTATAAACAGGAAGACATAATAGTTTTCCTATTACAAAATATATGTATTCATAATCTCTCTCTGTATTAAATTTAATATTTGAACTATAATTTTGATTATATGCGTTAATTACCTTTCTAAAATTTTCATCTGGTTCAAAGTTAGGATTAATACAGTATAAATTTCCAATAATATTTGTAGGAGATATAAAAGGTCTTGTGGGGTGTTCATCGTCACAAAACAGTTCTTCAAATAACTTAGTGAAAAATTCACGTTTTGGCCCTCCAGCATCTATGGCTTCTTTTTTGAGCTCATTTAATTCATCATCAATAGAATATATATATACATAAAATTTATTAAAATTATGTATAAATATATCTCTGAGTTCCTCATTATATATTTGTTCTTTCGCTTTAGTATCATAATTTAGTAATAGAGATGCGAGCGCACTATCTTCATAATAATTCATTATATATTCTTTTGCATGCTTATTATTTGGAGGAAATTTATCTTTAATTCCATCTTTAAGTTCTTTGATACACCCTCCAGGTTCTTTGTTATATTGCACACATTTTTTTTTCATCTTATCTTTGAATTTTTTATATTTTGTTCCTTCTTCTTTAGTTTCATCATCAAATATATTATTAATCGCTGTACACATTCTATTATTAATTTCTGTTATATCTACTACACTCGCACTTGTCGAGTGTTTTAAATGGTTCGCAATAGTTAAAAGTTTCAGTTTAGTTTTTATTACTGATTTCATAAACTTTATTCCTTTGGAAGTAATATTTATAGGTTGAATATTATAATCATATAATAATGCTTGTTCAAATATTGCGTTATATTCTTTTCCATCCGTAGTTAGTAATATTTCTTCTCTTATTGGGTCTCTGTTTGGTTGATGCGCCCACCTTAAGCAATCTGCAACAGTATAGTATTTATATGCTACATACCCAGGGTCTCTTTTTGTAATCACAACATTACTTTTAGGTTTTATTATAATATCACTAAAACTCTTCTCATATACAGGTTTATAGTAATATGTAAATTTAATATATCTATTATTTGCAACTGTAGGTGCAGATGCAGTTGTAATACCAAACTTCCACCATAAATTTTCTTCGCTGAATGAAGCACGTGCTGGTAGTACGTTACCTTTACTTGCTAATTTTAAGAAAGCATTTTTAAATTTTTTATTAATTATTTCAACACCATTTCTTTTAATACCTTCTTTATCTCGTTCATTATTGATAATTTTCCATCTTAACCCACGATTATTTGCAGTTTTATTTTTATTATCAATCGCTTGTATATAGTAAGTTGATATTTCAATATAACTATTCTTTGTAATATCTGTAATACCAAACTTTCCAAAGTCTTCCTCGCTGAATGAAACATAAAAAGGCAATCCACCATCTTGATTTGTTAATTTCAAAAAAGCTGCTTTTAAATTTTTATTAATAATTTCAATACCTCCATTAGGATGTTTAGCACCCGCATTTTTCCATTGTAACCCAATCTGATTAGGAACTATTTTATTTTTTTCTTTTTCCTTCACAAATTTTGCTTCAGCGCTGATAATATAATTTTCTAACTGTTCCCTTGATTGCGCCTGTTTCACTTCTCCTCCTTCATTTAATATATTCATTATTATAATAGTTAATATATTTAGAATATCATAACCACGATGTGTTATCATTCGCGGTATTAATTTAGTATCATATTGATAACTTATACATAATAGGCGATTATAGATAGGTGAATCTATCAAGATTCGCTTGAATGTTCGCGGGTTAATAATAGGTATAATTACCCATTTTTTACATTCTTCGTATGTAAAACCATTAAGAGGATTATCATCAATTAGAACACTATCACCATCGACTACTTCAAAATTAGGGTCTCCTAAATCAATTATCGCTTTTGTTAATTCTTTACCAATCAATAATCCCTGTCCTACGGGTAATCTCATCATTACTGGTAAATATGCAGGTTTTTCGCTTTCATTTATTAATATTGTATAATAAAAATTTTTATGTTCTATTAAAGGAGGATAGGCAATGTAATATTTTAATTTTGTATATATAAACTCCCGCGGTATTATATCTTTAACAAGATTCATAAAATAAATTTTAATTTTATAATCTTCTTTATTAAGATATAACTCCAAAAAATTTTCTAATTCTTTTGTTATCTGCATTATTATTTTATTATCCTTAAAATGAACTAATTTATTACGTGCTGAAAACAATCCTATTTCCATATATAGCGGAATCTTTATTGACGGAACTAGGATGTGTGAGTAAATATTAGTAATAAAATTACTAATTATGCCTTCAATAGTATCTAGTTTATTATCCTTTAAAAAGTTTTTAGAATTTTCAGATCTTATATATCTTTTTTTCCTTTGTAAATAAATATTAATAGCAGTTATTATATTCATTTTAAAATGTTCATTAACATCTTCTAAAATTTTATTTATTAATTTATCTCCATTCATAACCTCATTTTGAAGTTTTCCAATAAACTCTATAAATACATCAAAAATGTTATTTTTAATATCTCTCTTTGATATTGGTAAAACCCTTTTTTTAAATTGATATGCTGCCGCTAATTCTTTCTCCTCCATATTCTCTAATTCTATATCCCTCAATAGTCTTCTTTCTGCTGAGTTCAAACTTTTATTAGAAGATGATGATACACTAAATGTATTTTTTTGTTTAATTATCGCTTTACGCGCGGATTCTATTTTTAATTTTTTATCAAAAGACGCAACATCATGCTTTAGAAAATATTCATCATTTTCTTTCATAAACTGTAATCTGGTCTTAACATCTTTAGCAATATTATGTATGCTTTTCTGATATATATCAGTTGGTTTTGGTTCAGTATCAAATATAGATGGTAATGATAGTCCATATTGTAGTGTGGTGTATATTAATTCAACATAAATACTATGGTCCATATTTATTTCGTTGTTTGTTTTTGGATTTACCAAATGATTCTTTGCCCAACGCATGCATTCCTCGCGTGTAAAAGGTTTGCTTATATATTCAATCGTTTCTGTTATTTTATCATTCAAAGTATATAATCTTAGAGTTCCATCGCGCTGATATTTTTTAATTTGGTCTATGATTTTTTGCCTCAACGCAGAATTATAAAAACATCTTCTTCTAACTTTATTTATGAAAGATTTAGGATTTTTTAAAACATCATCACTATCATTATCAATATCTGTTAAAATGTTTTTTCTATACTTTCTTATTCGACGGCCTATCTGCTGATTATTTACAAAAGGAGAAATACTTGGGTCTTTAATCCATAATAAACATTGTTCGTCATTTAATCTTACATGCATTATTTAGAATATTCTAATATATATATATATATATAAAAGTCAAAAAATAAATAAAGTTTTGTCTAATTTTAAATCTTCAAGGATGTAGAGCGTATTATTGTTAGGTTTTGGTAATATTTATCAAACTATCATTATCTCCTAAGGTAATTCCATTTCGGTTGCTTCAACTGCCCATTTAAATTTTCCATATAAAAAATCATCTCTCTCTTCCGGTGTATAATTATCTGGAAAACCATAAACATCTATAGCATTCATACATGTATGTGATGCAGGTAAATTCATGACATTTATACCTTGCCCATATTTGTAAATTATATTGTATTCTGCCCTTCTATTAAAATAATTAAAGGAAGTCCAATATTGTAGTAATTTTTTAACAAAATCTAAGTGGTCTTTGACAGATACGCCATCTCTTCTTATCATAATCATATTAGATATATGCAATTTCATTTCATCCTCTCTGTTAACTTTTTCAGTAGGGTCTATTATAATGTGATTATAATCATCATCATATTCAGGTATCTCTACTTTTATTTTATTGACGAGTTCCTGTAAAATTGCGATAGTTAATTGTTCATTTGTAATTAATAGACTTAGTTGTTCTATAGTAACTTTTCTTTTATATAGAAACTTTCTAATTTCATTACTAAACCCACCAAATAACGAATCATATCTCATTTCCATGTTTTTAGTGGAATTTACATCTTCTTTTACTAAAAAGTTTTTAGATACTACATGCTTTGCTTGCTGAAGAATAAAATTGATAAAATTTTCTTTAGTTATTTTTGCTCTGTCTAACGATTTACTACCTGTGCGGTCATATATCTCTTTTTTCTTTTCATATTCCTTTAATTGTTTCTTCCATATTTCATCATATTCTCTTAGTTTTCTTTCATTTGATGAATTTTTAACTGCATCTTTTGTGGTTAAAAGCGCTTTGTATTTTAGCAAATCCAGTGGAAGTTGTGCTTTTCTAGGCATAGATGGTTCAACGCCTTTATTTACTACACTATTTGGGTCTTTTGATTTACCTTTCGATTTACTAATAATATATAGGTCGTTAAACGATAAATTACCATTTTCAAGGGTTTCTATATTAGTGCTGCTAATCATATTCATATAACTGTTTGCATTGTTAAACTCGCGCAAGTAAAAATATAATAAATCATAGTATTCAAATTCGCTTGGTTGATATATAAGTCCTGCTAATATATATGATGATAGTTGCTTAGGTAATCCAATCTCTTCATTATAAACAGGAAGACATAGCAGTTTCCCTATTACATAATATATATACTCATAATCTCTCTCCGTTTTAAACTCGGGAATAGATGGGTTTTTTTTATTACATACTGCTATTACCTTTAGAAAGTTTGCATCAGGTTCAAATTTAGGATTTATATAGTATTTATCCCCAATAATATCTACAGGACACGCGAAAGGTCTCGTCGGGTGTTCGTTGTCGCAAAACAGTTCTTCAAATAACTTAGTAAAAAATTCACGTTTTGGTCCTCCAGCATCTATGGCATCTTTTTGGATTTCATTTAAGTTCTCGTCAATTTCATATATAGTTACATAAAACTTATTAAAATCATATATAAATATATCGCGTAACCCCTTATTATATATTTTACCTTTTATTTTTTGATAAAAATTTAATAGAGAAGCTAATGCAGACTCTTGATAATAATTTAACTCGTATTTTATCCGATCATCTTCTGGATAAAAGTAATCTTCAATAGCATTTTTAATATCCCTTATACACATAAAGGTATCCTTATTATATTGTTCACATTTACCACTCATTAAATCCTTAAACATCTTATATTTTTTGCCTTCATTTGTTGTTATATCGTCATATATATTCTTAATCGCATTACAAACAACACTATTAATATCGGCAATATCTTTGCCTCTGCTCACTACGAGCTTCTTTATCTCCGCAATTGTTAAATGTTGCTTTTTCTCCTTTAATATTAATTTCATAAACCGCTTCCCTTTTGCGGTAATATTTATAGGCATTATATTATAGTCATATACTAATGCTTGTTCAAATATTGTGTTATATTCTTTGCTGTCTGTTAGAATTACTTGCTCTTTCTTAGGGTCTTTGTTTGGTTGCCGCGCCCATCGCAAGCAATCAGCAATAGTATAGTAATAGTATTTATAGACTACATACTCAGGGTCTCTTTTTGTAATTACCGCGTTATTAGTTGGTTTAATCTTAATATCGCTTTCGCTTTTTTCAAATACCGGTTTGTAGTAATAAGCAAGTTTAACATAACTATTCTTCACAATTTCTGTAGTTATACCAAAAGTCGCTAAATATTGTTTGCTAAATGAAACATCAGGAGGTAAGTCGCCTTGAAGACTTTTTAATATTAGGATTGCTTCTTTCATACCCTTATTATTAATTTCTACACCAACCTTTTCAATTTCTTCACCTTCCTTCAAATCTACAATTTTTTTCCATATTGAACCTACTTTGCTTCCGCTAAGTCTTCCAGAAATATCTGGCGCATAGTAGGCAGCTATTTCAATATAACTATTCTTTGCTACAGTAGTTATACCAGCTGTCGCTAATTCTTCCTCAGTTAAAATAATATAAAATGGTGGTTGTCTGTCTGCAACAATTCCTTTAGATTTTAATATATCATTCAGTCCATATAATTGCGCACCTTCTTTTGGTTTCTTGGCGCCAGCATTCTTCCATTTTAATCCAATCCTGTAAACAAGTTTTTTTTCTTCTCGACCTTTTTTCTTTTTTAATTGTCTTTCACCAATTTGTCTTTCACCAATAATAATGGATTTCTCTAATTCTTCTCTTGATTGCGCAATTGCCTCTTCTTTAAATAAGATAACATCGATTACATGATTTAAAGCTCGTAGAATATTATAACCTCGTGATGTAATCATACGTGGAATTAGATTGGTATCATATTGATAACTTGTAAGTAATAGTGTATTATAGATTGGTGAATCAATCAAAATCTCTTTAAATGTTCGTGGATTTAAAATAGGAATCATTACCCAATTTTTACATTCTTCATACGTAAAACCACGAACCTTCGTATCAGTAATTATAGTTTGGATATCAGGATTATTTCCTGGATAGTATTCTAAATAAAAAGATAATTTTAATTCTACAATCTTCATCGTTAATTCTTTTCCCATCAATAATCCTCTCCCTGATGGCAATCGTTTATTTTTGGGTTTATTATCGCTTCTGGTATATAATATCTTATAATAAAAATTTTGAAAATAAGGCCGTGTCGGAATCATCTCTCTATTATCTATCGTTCTCTTTGCTACAATCCCTTTAGGTATTGTATCATCTGTAAGATAGTTGAAATACCTGCAATTTGTCCTACCTATTATAAATGTATATAGTTTAATAAATTTATATAACTTTTCAAATATCGTATTATATAAATTGCACTCATAAAAAGTCTTCAAATGTGTTAAACTATTAGTATATGAAAGAACGCCTATTTCTAATTCAGTTGGAAGTTTGTCTGTTGAAGGGTCTATAAGTTGTACAAACATATTATTAATAAAATTACGAATTATGCCTTCAATAGTATCATAATTATTCTCTTTTAAAACTCTATTTATATAAGTGTTATTATAACCTTTTCCATCAAAATATTTTCTAAAATCTTCTCTTAACACCATTTTATCGTCGTCGCTAGCATTTATTAAAATATTTTTAATTAAATCACCATTCATAACCTCTTTTTGAAGGTCTACAAAGAATGCTTTAAAAATTATAAAAATATTCTTATTGGTAATATCAATTTCTTCACCGCTTGTGCTGTCTTTACTTCCGTTTGTGTCTTTCTTTTTAACAAGATCCTTCTTATACTGAAGGATTGCTATTGACTTTTCTTCGTCCTTCTTCTCTAATACAAGGTCCCTTAATTGTCTTCTTTCAGCAGAGTTCAAACTTTTAGAAGATGACGAAGATACACCGAATGGATTAATCGCTATATTGGCAATTGCGTTAGCGGTTTTAGCTGCCGCTTTGCGTCGTGGTGTTGTTGGTGATGCAATTTTTAATTTTTTATCAAAAGACTCTATATTATGATTTAAAAAAAATTCATCATTCTCTTTCATAAACTGTAATCGGTTCTTGATATTTTTAATAAGTGTATTCATATTTTTATATTTAACTTTTTGAATATTATCATCAAATTTATCTGCAAGTGTAGGTAGTTCAGTATCTAAATAAGCAGGTGTAGGTAATCCATATTGAAGAGATGTATATATTAATTCAATATATATTTGGTCGCCTACACTTATTTTATTATATACCCTTGCCTTCCTTGCGGTTCCTCTAGTCGCTGTGGTTTCATTTGGTCTCGGATTTTGTAAATGGTTCTTAAGCCACCACTTGCATTCCTTTCGTGTAAAAGGAGGTGTTATATATTCTATGTTTGTCGAACTTCCAAGTCTATCATTTATCGTATATAATCGCATCGTGCCAGGACGCTGATATTCAGTAATTTTGTCTACTATCTGTTGTCTTATCGCAGAATTATAAAAACATTTTCTTTTAACTTTATTTAAGAAAGATTTGGGATTTTTAATTGTTGCTTCACTCAAAATATTCTTTCTAACCTTGTTATGTAATATAGAGTAGTCATTTACAAATGGAGAAACACTTGGGTCTTTTATCCATAATAAGCATTGCTCGTCATTTAATATTATAGGCATTTATTTATAATATTCTAATATATATGTATATATATATTAGAATATGAATATCAAATATTAAAAAATGATTTATTATTATTTTACCTACTGTAAAAATAATACAAATATATTCAGGAGTAAAAGGAAGGTTTTATAGTATCTCCATCTTCATTAATTTTGAACCCACTAAAATACAAATTATATTCAAACCAATCACGTATATCTCGTAGGTCATTCATATAGTCTAAATTATATTCAGGAAATATATTATTATTAAATAATATATTTAACATATATAATATAAAATTATAAGATTCTAATATATTGTTATAAATATCAATATAACATTTGAATATATATTTATCATTATATTCTACTCTTATTATGTCATTTAATAATTTTATTTCTTTGATATTTCTATATTCTTCATCTGTATCATTATATTTATTTCTATTATAATGTCTAAGACTTATGAAAATATGGGTATATTGCTCTAATATATTTTTAATATAATTATAATTAGTGGAGGGGAGTATTCTAGGAACTCTAAAATCTATATATTTAATACTAGAATATGCGCTATTATATCTTATCATTTTCGTTTTATTAAGTTGTAAGAAATCTGTCTTATAATCAGCATAATATGCAAAATATTTGTAATATGGATCACCAATATCTCTCCTACTGCACAATAGAATGCTCCATGTAGCACGATTATTATTATCAATATTATTTTTATCATTAATATATTCTACTAATCTGTTAAAATTATCTATAGATTCTCTCTTATCACTTATATTTTTAAGCAAATATTGATAAACCTTTTTGTATATGATTGCCTGTATATCATCGGGTAATTCATACAAATAATTCTTTTTAAATGTAAGCATTATATTTTAATAATTATTAAAAATATTTATCATTTTTTATAAGGTTCTATAGAAAAGTATAATATTCTATTATTTTTATTAGCACATAGTGATTATCTTTGATATATGTTATCAACTTATATCTCATTTTTCTTATTGCATATGATTTTAATGAATCATTAAAAACTTTTTTATATATAAGTGTCAGTATATCTTCAGCTAACTCATGTAAAATAACTTAATTATTGTAACTCATTCATAGTATATAAAGTTAATATTACACTCATATTATATTATGCTGTTACTTATTAAAGAAAATGAATCAAATATTTTGATATATGAACAATCTTTGTATTATATCAAAGACTATTATCTATATATACTCTCTATAATAAAATATGTAATAAATAAAAATGATTTATCTATTAATATCATATTAGGTCATATGAAATATGATTTTAATAATAATAATAAAACAATTAAAATTAATATAAATTACGAACATACATTAGTAAAAAAAGGAGGTCGTAATGTTGAAAATAATACACCAACTGGTATTATTCAATATAATAAAGATGAAAATTATTTAGTAAGAATTGATAATAATTTAAATGATTATATTAATACTGATATAATTATTGATTATAGTAATCCTAATATATATAATGTCAAATCTTCTGGTTACTATGATGATTTTTCACATAAACATATTTATATTTCACCATCTATATATCAAACAACATATATAAACATGGAAAATAGAAAAATATCATCTCTTACAACATTTATTAATGTAAATGAACCTAGAAGACATAAACTATTAGAAAATATTAAAAATAATAATCATTTTAATCATATTAATATAAATAATTGTTTTGATATAAATGATATAGTGAATTTATACAGAGATACTAAAGTAATTATTAATATTCATCAAACACCTCATCATGATACTTTTGAAGAATTAAGATGTTTACCAGCATTACAAAATGGTGTGATTATAGTTGCAGAGAAATCTCCATTAAATCATTTAATCCCTTATAATGATTTAATAATATGGTGTGAATACGATGATATAATAAATAAGGTAAAGGATGTTTTAGATAATTATGAAGAATATCATTCTAAAATTTTTACAAATGATAATGTTACCATTATTAATAATATGATTATTGAGAATAATAAAACTATGGAATATAAAATTCTTAATTGTTGTTATAAATCTCTTGATAATACAACATAGATAAATAGGTTGATAGCAGAATAAAAGATAGGCTGGAATAAATTATCTACAAATCCTTCTATATTTACTCTTGAATAAGACCCAATAAATCTTTTTAAATATATCTTGCAGAGTAAAAACGAGGAATAATTATATCACCTGTAACATTTAGTGTAAATCCGCAAAAAAACGAGTTATATTCAATCCATTCGCGCAAGTCATCAAGATCATTCATAAATTCTAAGTTATATGCAGGATATAACTGATTATACATATTTAGTATATTTAATATACAAATTATAAAATTATATGATTCTAAGATATTATTATATATATCTATAGAACATTTAAATATATATGCGTCTGTATATTCTATTCGTATTTTATCATTTAATAGTTGTATCCCTTTAATATTAGAATATTTCTCAGCATAATTACTAAGAAAAATCCCTGTATATTCTTCTAATATTTTTTTAACATTTGTAAAACTCTCTGTGGTAATATTTTTATCCATAGGATAGATAGAGAAATCTAAGTATTTTATAGTAGAATATGCACTATTATATTTAATCATCTTTGTTTTTTTAAGTCGCAGAAAATCTGTCTCATTATCTGTGTAATATAGAGAATATTTATAATATGGGTCACCTACCTCTTTACTATAGCAGAGTATAATACTCCAAATAGCACGAGTTTTATATGGGTTGAAATGATTACTCTTGATATATTCAATCAATCTGTCATAATTGTCGAGTGCTTCTTGCATATCACTTATACTGTTAAGCGTTTCCTTAAATGCTTTCTTATATATAAGAGTTAGGATATCTTCAGGTAACTCATATAAATAATTCTTGACAAATGCGGGTTGCATAATATATTAATATTTATTATATTATTAATCAATATAATTTATCATTTTTTTGATATAATAAATGCTTTTATATTTCATATATATATATATAGAAGTATATACAAAGATAACAAATGTCTAAACAAGGGAAAGCAGATATTGTATATAAAATGTTGACAAAGCAAACAAATAAAAAAAGAACTTCTAAATCGCCTCCTATAATTGATTTAGAAAGTGCACTAAAAAAGGAATCACTTGGAGAGAATGCGATACTAAGACTTTCAATAGAAGACTATGAGTTAATGTGTAAAAATAAAAGATATAGAGAAGCAATGGCGAATGTATTAAATACTAATATAGATGATTTAACTATATTTTGTCGAGATGTTAAAATTTTAGAGAATTATGTTGATTTATCACAAATTACAATCAAAGAAAAAAAAATTGCTAAAAGATTACCAATTAAAATGTTATTATCAGATTTACCAGATGAATCACTAAAATTAATTACAGAAAAATTCAAAACTTTACTTGAATATAAATTAAGAGATTGGTTACCGAGTAATAAATTAAGTAATGATTTTGTATCTGCTAATTTAAACTCAATTGATTTTTTTAGTTTACAACAGAATAGAAGATTAATAGCTAGACATATATTATCTGAGAATCCAAACGCTGTTGATTTTTTAAGTTTGCCAGAAAATAAAATTTTTATAAATTATCACTATTTATCATGTAATAAAAGTTCAAATCCAAAATTGATTGAATTATTAAAAGCCGAGTTAAAAGCAAATCCAGATATTAGAAGACAAATAAATTGGGAAGAATTATCAAAAAATCCATATGCGATAGATATATTAACTTCGCCAGAAAATTATGACTATATAAAATGGAAAAGTTTATCAAGTAATACAAGTTCAGCAGCAATTGAATTTTTATTGTCAGACAAAAATATAGATTTTATAAAATGGTTTGAATTTTCTAGAAATTCTTGTAATAGCGCTATTCAATTTTTAAAAGATAATCCTGATTATATAAACTGGGATGGTTTATCGGGAAATACAAATTCAAAAGCGATTTCATTAATTAAGGAAAAAATAATAGAGGAGAATATGTTATCACCTAAAGAGTATGCTAATTTAGAAAATAAGGTATACTGGCGCACATTATCTGCAAATCCAAAAGCGATTGATTTGATTATAGCAAAAATAAAGGATGGAATAAGGTTAGATGATATAGATTGGGATGCTTTATCACAAAATCCCGCTATATTTTTTACTTTTAATAAAAATATAGATGCAAAGAGCAGAATAATTGCAAGAATACTATCAAGTAGTTTGATACCATCAATATCTAGCGCAAAAACTAAAATATCAAATTTACCCGATGATTTACATGAAAAAATTGTAAAGGATTTAAAAAATATATCTAAAAATATATTGAGAGATGGTATTCCAATTGACAAATTAAATTGGAATTATTTATCAGCTAATCCCAACGCAATTTATTTATTAAGAGAAAGAATGTATTTTGAAAAAAATTTATCAGAAGACGAGTATAAAAAATTACCATATCAAATAAATTGGGCTGCATTGTGTACTAATAGTGACCCAGAAGCAATTATATTATTGAGTTTACCAGAAAATTACGATAAAATAGATTGGTTAAGGTTATCTAGTAATCCAAACGCAATAAAATTATTAGAAAAAAGAGTTAAATATCAATTAAGTTTAAATGCAGATCAATTACATCGTTTAAGTATACATGAGCGTGTAAATTGGCAAAAATTGTCTACAAACCCAGCTATATTCGCTCCTATGTAAACTTATATAAAAATAATTTACGTATATTATGTAAGTAACAAATATAAGAATGTTTCAAACTATTATGAAGTTGTATGATACCAAAGCGACCGCAACTACTGTTCCTGTCAAAGGTAAGTATATCTATTTTGGTGCTTCAATCATTTATTGCGATGAGAAGAATGTATGTATGGTATATTATCCTACAGATAATAATGTGCTACCAGATACATCGCAGGCAAATACTACTATGATTACATCAGTATCAAGTTAATATTTAACCCTTTTTAATTTTTTATTATTTTTTCTTCCAGCAGATTGAAAAGTTGAACTTCTAATCTGTTTTTGTTAATAATATATGCGTTTTATTTTTATATGGGTTTACGCTTTATTTGTAAAAATCTCTGTAGTCACACTTTTATGTATACTTTTATAGTATTTTTTCTTGTATTTTTGAATTATAGTAAATAAATATGTTCTAATTTAATTTTTATTATAAAAAAATTGATTAAAATTTTTAAATAAATTAGCAGAGACATATACAGATTTGTTGCAACCCAAGCAGATAAATCGAGTATATATAGCGAATCGCGAACAAGCGAATAAGTGAATCAAAGCAAACAAGCGAACACTTGAAGATGAACAGCACTATCAACACTAGTCACAAGAGCGCCTATCACACAGTTGCAAACGCCGAATTCACAGGGGTTTATGACAGAATGGTTTATAATTTCACTAATAACCCAGGAGATAATCGTATTGGTTCTGTTAGCAACTATCACCTATTCATAAGATATGGCGACATGGTCTATATGGAGGTTAAAGGTGTTGGTGAAATTGTAATTTCATATGCGGAACTACAAAAAAACAAGTATTGGAAATATTACTATGACCTGTCGCTTCTATTGACTAATGACAAGCATATGTTATTTCAACATCTCCACGGGTATAGTAGTTACTATGAACTTAACGCCCAGATATATGATGAAGAGCGGTTCTGGGCTATTGATACCGCTTTCATAGAGACAAGTATGAATACAAGAGGTGCAAAGATAGTCAATAACGAAGCTCTCTGTTATTACAAGATAAATCCTTATAACATGGTGAATATTCCATATTCTTCACAAGAAGTAGTAGATACTTTTCAAAGGATCTATATGACAAGACCGGAAATTAAAAACAACGTATTTAATAAAATATGTGTTATATACAATAAACTTATCAATGATTACCACACAAACACAATGAATAAGGAACTTGCTGAGATTGAGAATGAGATTGATGAACTTTCGGTGTTCTTTGAGGATAAAACAAATGTCGTTAATCTTCTCACTACAATTAATGACAAATATAGTATGAATGAAGATGTAATCAGGATGATAATTAACAATTATCTATATTAAACTTGTTAATGATGAAGGTAACAAAAAATATGATTCTATTATGACTGAATTATGAAAATATAAATGCTTAGATACTTAAAGTTTAGATTAGAATTTAGAATTATATATCTATTTTTTATATTAGTAAATAAAAATTGATTAAAAATTTTAAATAAATCAAGTTCATATTTGCAAATATAAACTTTAAGCATCCAAAATCACTTTACCTAGTAAAATGAACAGTACTATCAACACAAGCAGTAAGAATGCTTATCATACCTTTGCAAACGTAGAATTTACAGGGGTATTTGACAGGATAGTTAATAATGATCTTACTTATATATGCTATTATCACCTTTTCATTAAATACGGTGACATTGTCTATATAGAAGTTAAGGACGTTGGCGAAATTGTGATTTCATTTGCAGAACTTTTGCGGAATAGGTATTTGAAATATTATTATGACTTATCGCTTCTGCTCACAAATAACAAGAATATTGTTAGTCAAGACCTTAAATATAGTAGTGAATATAATGATTATCAGTTATATGAAGAACCAAGGTTCTGGTCAATTGATACTGCTTCTATAGAGAATGATATTCTCTTTAATCAGTTGAAGGTTATCAGTTATGATGATAATTGCTATTACAAGATTAACCCATATGATCTGGTGAATATGGAATACACCTCTCCTGAAGATTTAAATAATTTTGAAACAATTTATATGATGAAATATAACTTTGAAAATAATATGTTTGAAAATATGTGGGTAAATTACTACAACCTCGTTATTAAGTATAAAGCGAGTTTAATGGAAAAAGAAGTTGAAGAACTTACTGTAAATATTGAAAAACTGTAAGAATGATATAATATACAAATAATTATATTGTATGTCCAATAGTAATATATATTTTTTATTTATAATTCAATATAATATTGTCTCTATATTGATGGTTGTGGCGGTGGTGATTGTGGTTGTGGTGGTTTATTGAAAAACTTTAATTGCGCCTTCTTATAATATCTCTTTACTGGTACTGGAACTCCCCTTATGTTATAACTCCCTTGAAAAATTTGTATACATAAATGCCATAGTTTTGAATATAACCCATTCTTATCAGTATAAATCATACTTCCCTCGCGTAGAGGGTTTCTGACACGATTTTTATCGTCAACCCCATCTCTTTTAATCTCATCTAACCAATCCATAAATTTTTGACGATTATAGTATATTTTTTTGTATAATTCGTATTTTCCCCGACTATTTTTTTTCCTAATTTTTGCCAATTTCATAATATACTTTTGAACGTCTTCTGGTAAGCCATGAAGACGGTTAGTATCTTTTGCTGCAACAGCTGCTGCAAATGCTGTCGCTCTTGTTGCTGCTCCTGGTGATACTGCTCTTGTCGCTGCTCCTGGTGATACTGCTCTTGTCGCTGCTCCTGGTGATACTGCTCTTGTTGCTCCTCTAGGTGATGCTCTTGTCGCTCCTCTAGGTGATGCTCTTGTCGCTCCTCTAGGTGATGCTCTTGTCGCTCCTTTTGGTGATATTCCTGCTGCTTTTGATGATGAACTGGATGATGATTTACTTGGTTTACTTGGTTTACTTGGTGATAATTTTGTTCTTGGCATTTATTATATCTATTATAAGAAAAGAAAAAAATGATTATGATGCTTAAATAAATAATAAGAACAGGTCAAATTGCAAATTACAATGAATAGTACTGTAAGTTCTACTAATTGCTTATATGATTATCACACTATAACAAATGCGGAGTTCACAGGTGTTCTTGATAAGTATAGAATCTTAGATTATACTCGAGAATATGTTAGTTATGTATATGATTATCACATATTTATTAAATATGGAGAGAAAGTCTACATGGAAGTTAATGGTATTGGTGATATTGTTATTTCATATGCAGAACTGCAAAAAAACAAGTATTGGAAACATTATTATGACCTATCGCTTCTTCTAACAAACAAGAAGCATTTGATTATCAAAGATCTTGAATATAATAGCAGTTATTGCGACCCTTATATATACAAAGAAAAAAGGTATTGGTCTATTAATACAGAGTATATTGATGGAAGTTATGATGCCAAAACAAAAAAAATTGTTGATAATGAGTATAACTGCTATTACAGGATTAACCCTTATGATTTAGAGAATATGAAATATTCTTCACAAAGAGATTTGAATATTTTCAAAAATATTTATATGAAGAGATTTGAGATTAGAGATAAAATTTTTGATGAAAAGAGTATTTATTACTATAATTTAGTATTAGAATATTGCTTGAGTTTTATGGAAAAAGAACTTGATGAGCTTTCAGTAATCTTTGAAGATAAAAAGAATGTCATTAATCTTCTTGTACTTAATGATAAAATGAGTATGAATAATGACATGTTGATGTTTATTTATAATAAACTAATTAGTGAGGATGGAAACAAAAAATATGCTCCATATATGTCAAAATCCGAAACCTGTAATAGGTTAGAACTCTTAGCGCAGATATTATCTGCTTAATAAATATGCTGGGAGGGATAGAAATATAATACAAATATAACCAACATAATATGTTCTATTTTATTTTTTATATTGTAAAAAATGATTGCAATAGTTAAAATACTAAAAACAGATATATAGTTAAGTTATATCTCTGCAAAGCGATAAGCAACAAGAGACAAGCGAACTGACAAGAGACAAACGTACCGATAAGCAAGCAATAAGCAAACCCATAATGAGTGACACTTACCATACTATTACAAATACCGAATGTACTGGCGTGTTTTGTCAGGAAAAATATGAAGCGTATTCGTATCGTTATAATGTTCCTAATTCTAAAGTTTATCGCTACGGTATAATAGGCGACTATCACCTCTTTATCCGTAGCGGGGACAAGGTCTATATGGAAGTTAGAAATGTAGGCGATATTGTGATTTCATATGCGGAACTTCAGCAGAATAAATATTGGAGGTTTTACTATGAATTATCGCTTCTCCTCGCAAAAGATAAGCATAAAGTGATAAAGAATGAAGCGTTTAACAAGGACTATGTTGAGATTTACGAATATTCAGGAGATAGGGTGTGGTCTTTGGATACAGCATATATTGATTTAGATATTGACAAAACCAATAATAATAAAAACTACAAGATAATCCCAAGCGGAAATGTAGTTTATTATAAAGTTAATCCAATTGACTTAGATAAAATGGAATACACCTCACGGCAAGGACTGGAACTCTTTCGAAAAATATATATTTATCGAAGTGATGTAAGAATGGGATATTTTCTAAATAGGTCGGTAATTTACAAGAATATCGCAACGGAGTATGTAATGAATGAGAATAAAAAGCATATCCTCAATCTCTCAACACTTAATAGTAAATATTGTATGAATGACGATATTTTAACAAAAATATATAATATTGTTAGTTTAGGGAGTAAATATGAGTATATTACAAGTAAAGAAGAGAGCGACGCTCTAATATTGGCAGAGTAAGTAAAGCAGTTATTGCTACTTAAAGAATTGTGTATGTTATATATTTTTTATTTTTTTCACCTTTGAATATTCTAAATGTTATTAGCATATATATGTTCTATTTTTTTTTGAATATTTAAAAATTTGATTAATATTTTTAAATAAATTAGCAAAGAAATATACCAATTTGTCGAAGTTAAACGAAGTTAAATCGAGTATATATTGTGAAAGCAAAGTCTACAAGCAAACTACAATGAGCGATACTTCCAGAACTTCCCACGCAATCGCAAATGTCGAATGCACAGGCGTGTTTTGGCAGCAAATACGTGAAGTACAACCCTATCATAATGCGCCTAACTATATGTCGTGTCGTGGCGACTATCACCTATTCGCCAAGCAGGGAGACAAGGTCTATATAGAGGTTAGAAATGCCGGCGAGATTGTGATTTCGTATGCAGAACTACAAAAACACAAGTATTTGAAATTCTACTATGACTTGTCGCTTCTCCTCTCAAATGACAAGCATAGACTAATAAAGAATAAAGAGTTCAACAAGGACTATGACCAGATATATGGATATACAGCAGGTAGGGTATATACAGGCGATAGGGTGTGGTCTTTGGAAACAGCATATATAGACCAAAGCAACTATAAAGTTTTTAAGATAATCTCTAGCGGGAATGTCTGCTATTACAAAATCAACCCAGCAGACTTGGAGAAGATGGAATACTCTACACCACAAAAACTGGAACGCTTCGAACTGGGATATATGGATGAAAGAGTGAAGTGGTTTTCGCATAGGTCGGTAATATACAAGAAAATTGCAATAGATTATCAACTAAATAAGATGGAAAAAGAACTTGAAGAACTTTCTGCGTTCTTTGAGGATAAAAAGAATGTTATTAATCTTCTTGTACCAATTAATGACAAATATGGTTTGAATGAAGATATAATAAGAATTCTAATTAACAAGTATCTATAATACTCTTTTCTGTGCAAAAGAAAATGATAAACAGGAGATGAATGTAATATTTATGTGTTATTTATTTTTTATTTTTTTATATTTATTAGTAAACAATTTATAGACTAAGAACAAAAGAGACACATAGATATTGGTTATAATATTTATATATGTAATAATTTCCAAAATTAAAACTAAATACATAATATAAATGGACGTAATATATAAACAAAAAAAAAATAAAGTTGTCATAAATCTAATTGAAAAAATAAATTATACTATTACAAAAATTAAAACTAAATTATTTATAGCGACAGCAGCATATGATAAATATTATAAACGATATTATATAATAACTCTAACATTATTTATACTTTCATCCGTTGTTACATTTATAGAAGCACTGCGATTAATTATTATGGAATATGTACATAAGGATGAACAGTTATTGATTAATATTAATTTGCTTACTACACTTATAAATGTATTAGTACTTTTTTTTGGTATTATTATAACAATATTAAGTAGTTATATTCGTTTCAAAAATTATAGAGAAATACTTGAAGAATTACGTGAAAAACAAAATATAATGATAGAATATATTGATAAATACAAGAAACAAAAAAATAATTTAGAATATATATATCAAATAAAAGAAGATGATATAAAGTTTGAAGAAATAGAAAAAATTAAAAATGATATAGAGGAATATGATACTAAAATAGAATCTACAAATATTCAAGAATATATCACAACTAAAGATATAATAAGATTTAATAATTATAAAGGAGATTTTGATTTAAAAATAATTGAAATTAAATTAAAATATAAAAAAGAATCTAAAATTATTGAAGAAAAATATGAAGAAAAACCCAATATTATGAATTCCCAAAAAGATAATAACCCATACATTATTGTTCAATATGAACCCAATAAATCTATTCAACCTATTAATCAACCTATTCAATATATTCAACCTATTAATCAACCTATTCAATCTCAACCTATTCAATATATTCAACCTATTAATCAACCTATTCAATATATTCAACCTATTCAACCTATTCAACCTATTAATCAATCTATTCAACCTCAATCTATTCAATCTAAAAATAATATTAAATCTAATAAACCATTAGATCTGTCGAGGTCAACAAATAAATTTTATAATTTATCATAAAAAATTGATTAATAATTATAAATATAATAGCAGGAGATATACCAATTTGCGAAAGAAAACGAAGTTAAATTGAGTATATATATAGCGAACCGACAAGCAAACACGATGAGCAACACCGTCACAAATACCGAATGCACAGGCGTATTTTGTCAGGAAATATATGTTTCGTATGCCTTTCGTTATAATGAACCTGAATATATGAGGCATCGTATTGGGATATGTGGCGACTATCACCTATTTGTCAAACACGGAGACAAGGTCTATATGGAGGTTAAGAAAGTTGGTGAGATTGTGATGTCTTTTGCCGAACTCCAAAAAAACAAATATTGGAAATATTACTATGACATGTCGCTTATGCTCGCAATTGATAAAGAGATAAAAAATGAGCAATTTAACAAGTTCTATGATGAGGCATATGAATATACAGGAAATAGAGTATGGTCTTTGGATACCGCATATATTGATTTAGATATTGACGAAAATGCCAAGAGCAACTACAAGATAATCCCAAGCGGAAATGTATGCTATTACAAAATCAACCCCACAGACGTGGAGAAGATGGAATACTCTTCTCAGCAAGGAATAGATATATTCAAACAGATTTATATGTGCCGAGTTGATGTTAGGTCAGGATATTTTCTAAGTAGGTCAGTTATTTATAGAAATATCGCGATAGAGTATCAAGTGTCAAAGATGGAAAAAGAACTTGATGAACTTTCAACTTTCTTTGAGAATAAAAAGAATGTCATTAATCTTGTAACAACACTTAATAATAAATATGGTTTGAATGAAGATATAATAGGGATTCTAATTAACAAGTATCTATAAACTTGTTAATGCTGATGGAAATAAAAAGTATGAATATCTTATGAGCGAACAAGTAAATTGTAATTGATTAAGGTTAGATATGTTAGATATTTTTTATTTTTCTAATAAATGAAGATTATGTGTTTTACACCTTCGCGCATTTAAAACGCCGATTTTAAAATTACATCTACACCAATAGCAATTTTTTTCACTTCCTTGTTGTTTTTTAACTAATATATTAACTGCTTCTTCAATGGTTTCTTCAAACTTATCAATACTACAACCATTAATTTCATCATAATTTTCATAACCTCTTTCTTTGAAAAAGTGAGGTAATCGTGGTTTTAAATTATTACGCATTTCTTCACGCATTTTAGGTCTTGTAAGATGTAATTTTTTATCACAAGGGATAAAATCAGGAATTGTATCTAATTGAATATTAGATATATTTGCA
>Ga0114979_10000118_pt1 | contig 48486 bp, 31 predicted proteins | sample S_140625_EF_Meta_FD_87315 | JGI IMG/M metagenome (GOLD analysis project Ga0114979, IMG submission 87315) | Freshwater microbial communities from Lake Simoncouche, Canada to study carbon cycling - S_140625_EF_MetaG | ecosystem: Environmental > Aquatic > Freshwater > Lake | place: Lake...
GCGCCATAGTGGCTATTGGAAATGGCGAAATGAATATCGTCCATGGTAATATTTTTGTCGAGGAGGATTTCTTGATCCATTTCCATACGGACAATCCATTTGGATTTGGCGGGCGATGTCTGGACCTGGTCCGTTGAGTCGGCGCATTCCGCTACCATTTGTTCGAATTCGTGATATTGTTCCAATAGGGTCTCGTCCTCCGCAATATTGGTCTTGCCTTCATTGGGATCGAAACAGATTTGGATAGATTTCACCACATCGACCAATTTGGTATGTTCCATCATCGTCGCATAGGCCGTCGCCTTTTCTTGTGATTCCTGATCCATAGGTTTCAAATAAACCGTGAGCGACGGATTCTTGGGATTGGGTGTCAAACGAAGAATCTCCTCAATACGGGGCACACCACGCGTGACATTGGATTTGGATGCAACGCCCGATAAGTGGAAAGTATTGAGGGTGAGCTGGGTGGTAGGTTCGCCAATACTTTGGCCCGCAATGACGCCTACCATTTCACCGGGATGGACAATAGACTCCTTGTGTTTCAAGGTGATGGTCTCTAAGAGAAGGGTGAGCGCCTTTCGGTGGAATCGGCGATTATTGAGAAGGTCCTTGGGATTCAAGTAAAACTGATACATTGCGCGGAAAAGTTGGGTCAAAGGGACGAATCCGATTTTATCCATCCTTTTGAGATTTTCTTCGATGAGTTCAAATGCCTCGAGTGGCGTGATATCGACCGTCGAATTGGAGTGGGGTCCGAGGTTTAGCTGCCCTTGAATATTCGTGATGATATTTTGGAAGGACACGGGAATGCGAATCGTATTTTCGTTCTTGTTTTTGAAAATCGATTGGACAATATTTTCGCGGTAATTCAGCATATATTGGATATAGGACTCGCATTTGTCGTGAATTTCCGCACGTTGCTTTCGCATACGTGTGATGGTTCCCTTTGTATAGACGGAGAGGAGTGCCTGTTGTTGTCCCGTAGCACCCGACCCAACTTCCTCGGTGAGACCGGGGAAATCATACATCATATAAATATCCTCCACACTCATCCCCACGAGGGGGAGGATCTGATTCTCCACTTTGGTGGAATCGAACCCATCATCACCATAGGCGAATTGGATGATCTTACCCTTACTGTTGCGGACTGTCATGTCATACTCGACCTTTAGGTCTTCGAGACCCTTGATGAGACGGCGCTGGATATAACCAGTTTGGCTGGTATCGCGGACTTGGAGACCATTGGCAAGTCCGAAATTGAGCGTTGTTGGAATGGTCAAATCATACATTTTTGGGTGATTCTCTGGACTGAGTGGGGTGATTTCGACAATGGGGTCAAGGACGACATTATTGTGGGTGGCAAAACTACTATGAATTTCGTTCCATTTTTTATTGGAAAGTTTTTCTTGCTTGGCATCTTCCAATAGGGTAATATTTTCAGCAAAACGCTTTCCCCACTGCGATCGAATAGTCAAACGGTGAGATGGCTTGATATTTTTGGTTCCTAGATTATTCGATTTCAATTGAGTGACAAATGTTTTACAGAATACTCCGATGCGGGAACATAACATACTAATTCCTTCAATCAATCTCTTTGATGCAGAAGATGCATCGATCGAATTCTTTCCTACCGTTCCGTCGCCAGAGAAATATCCAGATAATAATCCCTTGACGAAATCAATATTGGAAGTAAATGCTTCCGTTGGAACGTGTTTTTCACTTGCACCTTTTCCTACAAATTTTGTCAAGAATCGTGCCAATAGACTATTATGCCCGATAATAGTTGTGCTCTTACCATACGTATTTTTATTTTCTCTTGATTCGAAATGAATGTTGTGAGACTCAAACCAGCTCTTCACAAAATCTTGAATATTTGCATTATTTTTTGTGATATATACATGTTCGTTGGTTGCATGTCCATCGGCAATGAATAATCCGATGAACTGCCCGTTTGTATAGTTTAGTTCGAATATCTCGGGTATTCTCGCATCCGTGCGTCTTGCATGATAAGGATAAACAAATCCATCTTTTACATTTTCTATATTGGATCTCTTAATTGTACGTTGTAGTGATGCCTTTTTTGTGTAGGGTAGGGTGAAATTTGTTCCATTATTATCATCCCACCATTTGGCAGGGATCTTCGATCTATTCTCCATGGCGTCAGCCATCATTGTAGTGGCTTTGTTGAATTCGCTTCCGTAAATATATTCGCTCTTGGGAAGGAAGTCGGACATTTGGATTTCATTGAGAATAATGGGTGGTTCGCATAAATCCATTGTAACTGGTAGGCAATCGCCCATTTTGATTTCAGGTGTGAGGACCTCATTGAAAACCCCCTTTTCTGCATTCCAAATCAATAGCGATTTGCTCTCTGTGACAATAACTGATCGACCACCCAGAGACTTGATTTCATACAAAACATTTCCAGGATCATGTCGAGTGACCGCGGTGATTTCTTCCCATGTAACAACTCCATTTTCGTCCATCGTAGGAACATAAACCACACCTTCAGGAATATTCACCAATTCCATGTTTTTCTCGTCATATTTCTTGACATCTTTTGATGTATCAATGATTCCATCAATCCAACGTCCAATCTCTGTATAAATAGGTTTGCCCTCGTCCATGATAACAATGGGTGTCTCCCACGTAACCGATTTCACTGCGGTATCAATGAGACCAATGCGACCACCCATTGCGTGGAAGAAGAGTTCGGGGGCTGTCAAACCCGAAATATAGGAATTCTCGATGAACCCGCGCGCATTGGGACTATCGTCGTATTTATGGTAATGGGGAAGAGTGCGCGAATTGAATCCATAGGGAATACGTTTTCCATCCACATTTTGTTGTCCCAAACATGAAATCATCTGGGAAATATTAATGAGGGAACCCTTGGATCCCGAATTCACGATCATGAGGAAACGGTTATCGGGACTCAAACTGGTGCGACCAATCTTACCCGATTGTTCCGTGGCTTTGTTGAGAATATTATTCACCGTGGTTTCGAATTCCGCGATGTTACTATTGGCCGTAGGATTCTCGAAAATACCGAGATGGACTTTATCGATGACCGACTGTACCTCGCTCTTCTGTGTCTGAATGACTTTGATGATTTCTTGTTGCGTCTTCTTGTCGGCAATCAAATCACTAATACCGACGCTGTAGGAAGCCGACTTCATATATTCCGTAACAATATTTTGCAGATCATCGTTGAAATTGGAGCAGGCCATATAGCCGAAATCATTGCAAGCACGGTGTAGAATACCCTTGGTGGCGGATCCTAGAACGGACTTTTCGAGCTGACCGCGAATATACTTTCCATCGCGAATTTCGAGGACATTGTTGGATGTTTGGAAATCCTCGTTGTCACCGAAAAGTTTGGTTTTATAAATCATAGTGAGAGGTGGCATAATTTGCGATAAGACATCGAAAGCGGATATCTTTGACCCCTTTTCGCGAATGGCTTGGGGATCCACACGGGGGTATGACATCAACAGGTTCATTACCTGTCGGGGTGTAAATTTGACACCTGGGCGTGTCATTCTATAGGATCCCAATAGCGAATCCTGATAAATACCAATGATCGGAGCATTGCCTGCGGGGCTGATCATTTGGTAGGGAATTGCTGCCAAGTGGCGCAATTCGGTTTCTGCCAAAACATTTTGTGGCATATGCATATTCATCTCCAAAATTATCCACATTGTCACCCTTGTGTGAGGGTGTAAAATGGATATTGGATCCCCAATGTTTCCAAAGGGGTTGGATCGTACCTTAAGCATGTTCAGGTTGGCTAGACCATCATTACACACCGACACCTTACCGATCTCTGAGTGGTCACCATACCCTGCCAATCGGGGTTAGGCGATCTCACTGCGGATTGTCCAATCTTTCACCTTATTACCATTGGGATCGGCAATTAACCGAGTTCCTCCACAATGTTTCCAGAGGGGAGTGGTAGTGAAAGCTCTAAGGAGTTTCCCGCATCCAGGCGTCTCGCTAAACGAGATTTTAATTCTCTAATAAATTCCAACGCAGAATTCCTACTTTCTGCTAAAGGGATATGAACCCCACCGAAGTCTGCCTTTTTCTTTTCAATATAAACATACCATCCGTATTGTGAATTTTCTCGATTGAGTGGGTGGATGTATTTTTCGATATCGTCATCGATTTTTTTGACAAAACAAAATCTGTCAAACTTTCGATTTTCGAAATATCGTGTAACACCTTGCGACACCCGTTTTTTACTCTCATCACTATGGACAAAGACGTTTCCACCAATTTTAAGATTATAACCATTTGGGAAAACACTATTACATGTTTGTATGTAATGTGTTTCACGTTCATCAGCATTTTCGCAAGGACAGTATTCAAGTAGCTCAACTTCAAAATTTTCAACTCCATGTTTTCGTATGGAATTATTCAAATAATGAGACTGACATTTCTTCTTCGAAAATGCCTCTGAAACGTGACAACGAAATCTCCCTTGGCGACCATAAGGTCTGTATCTTTTATGGTTTAAAATATGGGAAACGGCTTGACCGATATAGAGTTTATTATTGACTAAGTTTTTGATTGCATAAATTTCACAATATCTGAGAGACGGATCGTCTAAAATTTGGTTCGATAGTTCTTGGCATTTCGATGGTTCCATTGTTCTTTGGAATATATTGAGATATTTCTTTAAGCCCATTTAACTAGAGAGTTATATGTTGATTGTCCATGAACAATCAAGTAGATATTACAACGTTTTTCCAAAAAGGGATATCTACATCCTTTTTGGCGCCCCCCTGTTGGTGACAAGACGATATATGCTTTCATGTTTATCACCATCGAAGTCGGCATTGTAAGGTTTTGTTGTACCCACGTTTATTCTAAACGTGTCGCCCATTTCCATGACCTTTACAATGTGACACATCATTGACATTCTGTGAAGAGAGGGTTGCCGATTAAACAACACCGCGTCTCCGTCCATCATATGACGATGGACAATGTCTCCATTCTCGAGTCGAATCGACATACGATCGACATATCGGAGAGAAATATTCTCCCCATTTTTCCGTTCCAAAATCTTCGCACCGGGATAAACATCCGGTCCATTCTGAACCAACTTCAAGAGGAAATCGCGATTGCGATCATTTACCGTGAGCGGTTTCGTAATATTCTTGGCGATCTTCATTGGAACACCCAATTGTCGAATTGACAAATTGGGATCACCTGTAATGACCGAACGAGCACTAAAATCCACACGTTTTCCCATTAAGTTGCCACGAATACGCCCATTCTTTGAATTCAGACGACCCATGATACACTGAAGAGGACGACCCGAACGCTGAGCCATAGGCGCAATGCCCTTGATCTTATTATTCACAATCATGGCGACGGAATGTTGTAAAACCGAATACCAACTCTCGATCACATTGACATGCGTCTCGGGATTGTTCATTTTTTCCTTCAATAGATTATTCGTCTTAATGATATTACTATAAATATGGGTCAAATCATCCTCACTGCGCTGTTGAGCATCATGTTTGACTGATGGACGAACCGCGGGTGGAGCAACGGGTAAAACCTGCATAATCATCCAATCGGGGCGGGACCATGTTGGACTAAATCCCATGAAAGAAACATCGTCGTCGGAAATACGCTTGAATATTTTCAACACGATTTCTGGAGTCAAGCGCATGGTTACCTTTTGCCCTGCTTCGTCTTCGGTATCTATATTTTCCCAGCTGGCAATAAGTGTGGCCATATCCACTAATTTTATGGCGGACGGTTGTCGGCAACCACAACCATCTTCAGTGGATTCTCCACAACGACGGACTTTGGCGGCTAAACGACTTACATAATCCCATCGATCGGATGCGGCCCAATTTAATACATGGCGATGTTGATTTTTATTGACCAATAGTTTGCTGCATTTGAAACAGACACATTTACAGATTTTCATAATATCTTTGATATGTTGGATCGAAAATACAGGACGAGCCAACTCAATATGTCCAAAATATCCGGGAGTATCAATATAGGTCATGCCATCCGTTGGACAAATCGTTCCCGGTTCCAAAACGCCCATTCGCGGATCGAATAGACCGCCGATCACTGGCTTATTGTTTATATAAGTATCACGGGATGTAATCTCTACCACGGAATTTCTGCGAATCTCTTCCGGAGAGAGAATACAAAACTGCATCCCAATAATTTTGGATGGAGTTACCGAAGATGTTGATGCCATTTTTCACGAGTTGCTATTATTATATATTAGGGTAGATTTTATATTGGTTTGTGTGATATTAATAAGATCGATCATACAAATCAATTTTTTGTTTTCTAAAAAACATAAAAATAAAAACATAAAAATAAAATTGAAAGTAATTGTTAAATACATAATATATAACACCAAACCAAAAGTTTATTTAACATTCCAAAAATGCCATCCACCAAAACGTACTCATCCAAGAAATCCACCAAGGATACAAAGAAAACAAAAGAAACCAAAAAAACACAACTCAAAAGAAACAAGGGCGATAGTGATAAAGATAGTGATGAGGAAAATGTTATGATGGAAATGGATTCCGATGATGAGGAGGATGAGGATTACGAAACTGTATCAGATACGGATTGCGATGATTGTGATGAAAATGAAGAAGAATCGGATGACGATTCACAAGAAGAAACTGATTCCACTTATACACCACCTCAAAAAAAGTCCAAAGTGAAGTCCAAGTATAATTTACGCAATAAAAATCAACGTCGCAATCGAAATCATCGCCACGATGACGACGATACCCAAAGTGAAGATTCAGCTGTGGATCCTCACGAATTGCGTAAAACAATTGCGGCTTTATTTCCATCCAATTATATCAATCGAAAGGTGAAAGAAGATAACCGTAGAATGAAAAAGACAAAGACAAATTATCGTAAAAGAAGAGATTATGATTCAGAGTCCGAATCAGCCTCTGAATCAGATTCCGAAGAATATGGAACCGCTGATGATGAAGATGATGATTCGAATGAATCTGATGACGATGCATCAAATGACGACGAATCGGAGGGCGATGATGAAAAGGATTTCAATATTATATTTACGACTATTGCAAATAGTTTGGCAGGCGGAAATGCTGAAGATGAAGCTGCTATTCGAGATGATGGCGACGAAGAATGTAATAGTGATGACGAGAAAACATTTATGAAGGAGGCCTATATTCCAATCGAAATGCCCAAAATCGAAGATGATGTTTCAAATACCAAATCTCTCGTAAAAAGCAAAAAGAGCTCTAAAAAAGGTAAGAAATCAAACTCTGAAAAACAGAAAAAGGACGATAACACGGACACTGATGTAGATGCAGAGGGAATGGTCGAAACTGAATATCGAGATCTCATCGAACTCAAAAAACAACTCACCGAAAAATTGGTCAATAAACCCAAAAGTAAGATCCTCATTCATGCCATTGAAGAATGCAACGATTCCATCAAAAAGCTTATCAAGAAAACCCGGATGAAGAACGCCAAGAAATACTATAAAATCATAAACGCCGGCGAAGAATTGCACACCAGCGAGATCGAGTATTTCAAGAAAAATATGTCACACAAAGAACAGATCAAAGCGATTCGAGAATACAACGCGATCAATGAACATATTATTATCAAAAAACCATACCGTTTAGCTCTTTTAGAATCAGATATTCCCGCCAAGTACAAGGCAACTGTTATGCAAAAGATCAATATGTTGCGATCCATGGACCCGGGAGATAATGAATATTACAAACTCAAGACTTGGGTCGATGCATTTATGCGAATCCCCTTTTCCGTCAATAAACACCTTACAGTAAATATTTCCGATGGTATCGAAAAATGCAGCGATTTCATGAATAATGCCAAACGTACTCTGGATGAATGTGTCTTTGGTCTCAATGATGCGAAAATGCAGATCATGCAGATGGTGGGTCAGTGGATTGCAAATCCCGATGCCCTAGGAACGGCGATTGCAATCAAGGGTCCTATGGGAACGGGTAAATCGAGTTTGGCCAAGGACGGAATCAGTAAAATCCTGGGTCGCGAATTCACTTTTATCGCATTGGGTGGAACCGGTGATGCCAGTTTTCTCGAGGGTCATTCCTATACCTATGAAGGAAGTATGTGGGGGAAGATTGTCCAAATATTGATTGAGAGTAAATGCATGAACCCAGTGATTTATTTCGACGAACTGGACAAGGTGAGTGATACACCACGAGGTGAAGAAATTATCGGAATTCTGACACATCTTACTGACACCACGCAAAACAATCAATTCCACGACAAGTATTTCTCCGAAGTGGATTTCGATCTAAGTAAGTGCCTGTTTATTTTCAGTTATAATGACGAGAGTAAGGTGAATCCGATTTTGCGTGATCGTATGTATCGTATTCAAACCAAGGGGTATGATACCAAGGAAAAACTCACCATTGCGAAGAATTTCCTTTTGCCCAAGATTCGCGAGCAAGTCGCTTTTAAGGAGGAGGAAGTCATTATTCCAGATGAGACACTGGAATTCATCATTACTACCGAGGGGTATTCCAAGAAGGAGGAGGGCGTTCGTAATTTGAAGAGATGTTTGGAAATTATCTATACGAAGTTGAATTTGTTCCGATTGATGAAACCTGATCAAAATTTATTCAAAACGGATATGGAATTGGAGGTAAAATTCCCTTTTACGGTCACTAAAAAAGCGGTGGAGGCGCTGATAAAAAATGAGGAAACGTTGAATCAGAGTTTGTTGGCAATGTATGTCTAAATAACACCCTCGATAATATGACAATATGCGAAATTCGCCATTATTTTTTATTTTGATCGCACTTTATTCTCTATTCGTATATAAATATATTTATGCACGAAAAGGATATATATAGGTCTCTCAAAGAGGGTGGGTGTTTTTGTATCCATACACATATTTAGTTTGCGGATACAAAAAAACGGATAGACCTTATGACAAAGGATATTTTATACAATGAAAAACAAAAAAAGGGTATAAAGTTGTAACTAATTCTATTCTAAAAAAATGTTTATTATAAAGGAAAAATCGTTCCATTCGGAAAATCCAATATACCAAAAAATACAAACAACCGATGAACTAATGTTCATACCTGAAGCACGTGTGGCTAAAGATTATTTTAATACCGGTTTCTATGAAACGGGGTATATTGATTGGTGTTGTGATAATTTTATAAAATCTGAACATAATGTATTGGATATTGGGGCACATATTGGTTGGTATTCTGTTAAATTTGCTAAACGCGCAAAACACGTTTATTCATTCGAATGTTCCCCCAAATCGTTTAATTATCTGTGTGCAAACATCGCACTAAATTCCTATGATTACAAAATTACAAAATATAATTGTGCTTTGAGTAATGAAAATGGTTTTACAAATTATTATATCAGAGACCCAAGAGACGGTGGAGGTAATGGTATTTCAAAGTTCGAATTCGATGTTATTCATAATACACCATATATAGAAGTTCCCACAAAAACATTAGATTCGTTTGAAATAAAAAATGTGAATTTTATAAAAATTGATGTGGAAGGACATGAAAAACAGGTTTTACAAGGAGGCATAAATACGATTACTGAAAATAATTATCCTAAAATTTTATTTGAATCGTGGGATGAAAAACAGGAACAAAATAATTATCCGGCAATAAAACTAAGAGAGGAATTATTTGATTTTTTTCATTCTCTAGAATATAAAACGGTGAGAATTGGTATCGATATGTATATAGCAGAACGACAATAACTTATTTGAAATTATGCATTCAATCATATTTTCAAATGTTTCAAATCAATTCGCGAAACGTTTTACCGTCAATGTTTTTCGATTCCTGTAAAACATATATAATGCGATCCATTTTTTCACGATTTTCTTCTAATATTTCTTTTGCGGTTTCGTAGGCTTCGGTGACAAGTATCAATATTTCGGAGTCGATTGCTGTTTTGGAAATATCGGATAAATCTTGGTATCCGGGACTGAATGGCGTTTTTTCCAAATCTCGGTAAAACACTTCCATTTCTTTTTGCGCCATTCCATAATTCGCCACCATTTTTTGCGCCAATGAATTGGTATATTGTAAATCTTGGATCGCGCCCACAGATACGTGGTCCTTACCATAAAAAATTTCTTCCGCGGCTTTACCACCCAATGCAATTACCAAACGTTTTTTTAATAGATCTCGGGTATAAAGTCCTCCCTCTACTATTTCGGGTCGTTCTTGATAAATGGTAAAACCACCAGCTCCGTTGTAGGTACTCTGGATACTGACACGTTTTACTTCGAAATAATCTTGGAAATAGTTCGCCAAAAAGGCGTGTCCAATTTCATGGATGGCCACACGTCGTAAAGTTTCGACAGATCGTGTATCCACCTTTCGTATAATTCCTACGGTTATTTTATCCAAAGCCTCCAATATGGACGATTCACGAATTACGGTTTGGTTTTGTCTCGCAGTCAAAATGGCCGCTTCATTCAATAGATTTTTGAGTTGAGCTCCAGAAAATCCCGATGTCAATTCGGCAATCATGGGTAGTGAAACGAAGGGGTCCAATTGTTTATTTTGTGCATGAACCTTGAGAATATCCTTTCTAGCATTTACGTCAGGAAGAGGAACCATGATCTGGCGATCGAAACGACCAGGACGCAAAAGGGCCTTGTCCAAGATATCTTTCCGATTCGTCGCCGCAATGATCAAAATCCCTGCGTTATCGGCAAAACCATCCATTTCGGCCAAGATTTGGTTGAGGGTCTGTTCGCGTTCATCGTTGGATGCGATTCCATTGGAATTTCCACGCTGTTTTCCGACGGCGTCGATTTCATCAATGAATACAATACATGGCCGGTTTTTGCGTGCATCGGCGAATAATTGACGCACTTTTGCCGCTCCCAGACCTACAAATAATTCGACAAATTCACTGGCTGCAACGGCGATAAAATTGGCATCGGCTTCGCTCGCAATGGCTTTTGCCAAGAGTGTTTTGCCAGTTCCAGGAGGACCCTCTAACAAAATGCCTCGCGGAATTTCGGCGCCCGCATTTTTGTAGGCCGTCGCATTCTTCAGATACGAAACCACTTCGGTACATTCCAAGAAAATCTCGGGACTTCCGGCAAAACTATTCAATGTAATATTGGCTTTTGTAACTGCCATTTTTGCTTCACCGTTTTTACCCATTTTGGGATTCATCATACCAAATGGATTTAACCCAGCAGGTCTGGATCCGGTCCCTAAAGATCCACCGCCAAAAAAACGCGCAGCGACATTTGTGAGAATCGCTACAAAAATAAATCCCCAAGAAAGGATTGATAATTCTTGGACAATATTCTCAAAAATTGTGGGGGGAGGGGGTTGTAAAAAGATAGTTTTTACATCGTTTTTGAGAGATAGATCGACCAAAGTATTTGATATAAAGGGATTGATTTTGGTTGTAGTGAAAGATTCCATTGTGGGATCGGTTTCTGTATTATCGTCAAATTCGCTTACAATCGTATCCAATTTATCGGAAAAAATCATCTCAGAAACATGTTTATCTTTTATATTCGCAACCAATTCGTTCAATGGAATTTCGCGAAAAAAACGGTTGTTTGCCATAAGTCGATTGACATTTATTTCATTCGATGGTTGAAATGTGTATGACGATTTTACCAAAAATCCTAGAAAGCCTGTTAGAATCGTATAAATTTTCATTGCGTTTTGATATAGTACATAATGAAAATTTATTTATGCCTTTTGTTTCATAAAGATTATATGTATTCGGTTGCGTTATAATTATTTGTAAATACCGCTTGGTGAAATTGATGTTGCCCATAATGCTCGATCTGTGTTTCACCATCTTCAACTGCGATCAATGGAAACAGAAAGGCGCGACTCCCATCCTTTGTAATTGTCCAGTCGGCTGAAAATGGGGGGTCACTGGGTCTCACCTCACCGTAATATCTCCCCAATAATTGTTTTGCATAAGATCGCGAAATCATATACATTTGTGTCCCCCAAGTATCCTCGCCGTAATTGTAAAAGCGGTGGTTTTGTGTAATCGATAAACAGTAATTTGGATCAGGCGAATACGTGATCAGATGACCAAGAAGTAAAACATCCAGATTTAGATTCGTAAATTCGGAGGTAATTTCGTCCAGACGTTTATGAAAATCTTTATGTAGATAAATATCATCCTCGCAAAAAATACCGTATGGTTTATCAGAATCCGATAAAAACATATTTATCATATCAAGATGTCCATACATGCATGAAATACATTTTGTGTAATCATCCGATTTAATTCTTGGGTCAGTTTCCGTATCTACACCATGATAGAATTGGACATTGAGACCTACCTGATCAAATCGGTTTTGCATATTTTTCCGGCGTTTTTCATTTTTATAGGATAAACAATATATCGCACATTTATCGGACATAATAATGGTATCATATAAACAACCATTATTATATAGTTTTCTTGGACATATACATTTTATGATGGAGGTAGCGGTGCTAAACATAGGCGAATCTCACCCAAAGACGCAACATCATATTTCACGATAAGTGGCAAATCGTTTCCTAAATACATCTCCAAATGTGTGCAAAGGGGCGTACATTTAATAAAATGCGCCAGACTTTTCAGTGAAAATTCGCCTTGAATGACGACCTCCGCGCCCGGTTTTTGGATAAATTCCATATATCCATCCGATTCGGATCGGAAAATACGTGAATTGGCGAAATTTCCTTCACATGAAAAAATAAGATCATTCCCCACAGATTTGATCTCGATACGATCCGAAATACCATTGAGATCACGGATAATTTTCTGGAAATCCGCCGTGGGTAAATTAATGACCGTATCATATTCTACATCGGGAACCACCAACTCTTCGGTATCAGGTTCGATCAATCGCAATTTTTGTGAATAACATTGTTTGATATCTCCATTATCGTATTGTAGGCCCAAATGTGAAACAATACCATCATGATAATCTTCGTTGTCAATGTACATGGAAAGTGTATCATCGTTTGACATGGTAGAAATGACCTTGAAAAGGTGAAGAGTATTGGCACAAACGATGATTTTGTCAGGATTACAAACATATTTTTCGAATTTATGGGCGTGCAAAATTACATTCACCAAGATAGTATGCGTTTTATCGAAATTCACGATTTTTAGACCATTTTTTGTATAAGTTATCGTAGCGTCTGTCAAAATATCTTTTATTGCCGTGATTAAATTACGAATGGGTTGAATTTGGACCGTTTTTATGGTCAAAACATTATTGGCTTCGTTCATTTGTATAAAAACAAACGCATTTGTTTTTATATTTTGTTTTTGGATAATAATATTATGCAAGTTATGAAAAAATCGCGAATAATTCACGCAACAAATGTGCAAAAAGAAAAATTGTACAAAATGGACCAACGATGAAAAAAAGAGCGGTCATTTCTATTGTCATGTTTTCTATGAAAATTTTCGTTTGTAATGTTGATTCATCCACAAAATGATTGGTTAATGTCTTTTCGGGCATAAATGTATTTATGTCCGCGAGGGGTTCCGGAACCTGAGACAAATATGTTTTACAAAAATCGGATAAAACTCTATATCTGGAACAATCTTTTCGATGAATCGGTTGTAAATCATCTTTATATTGCGATTTTACGGTTCTAAGGTATTCACGAAATCGCCGAGCACATTCAATACGATCTGGATCATCGGATCTCTGTTTATTTTCAAATTCTCTCTTGTTTTTGCTTTCAATATTCAAAAGGGCATTCCGTTGAATTTGCATAGTCATTGGCGTCGTCTTTCGATGATCAATTTTCGACCAATTTCCGCCACATTGTTTGATCTGGATTGTATCCAAATGGCGATTTAGGATCGAAATCATTTTGCGATAATCCATTTTACATTTATTGAGGGCTTTATGATATTGTGATTTTGTGGAAACTTTGTCAAAATAATGTGAAAAGAAATCCGTGGCCAATGATTCATACAACCAGCCAAACTTGGTATCCGCGGTTCCTTCTCTAGGAATCCATTTTGCAACTAAAGATATGGGTTCAATTGCAACATGGTGGTGGAAGATGAAATTGTCTATATTCAATTGCTGATTTGTCATATAAATGCAGAATTTTACAAGGGGGTGTTCGAGAGCTTCTTGTGTATTCAATTGATCTTTTACATAATTACATAAATACTTGACATCTTTCCAAGATCCATATGGAACCTCCTTTTCAATTCCAATAGTATGAACAAAATACCATAATGCCATTTCCGCCATTTTTGGGTAAAACTGATACCATTCCCATATCATCATATAAGCCAAATTATATTCTCCTTGTCCGTAATGAATATCGCGAGTTTCGCCAATGAGTGAATATAATATAGATAAATTCGCAGTATCATTCGAAATATCGGTTAATAATAACTTTAACATTTTGGCCAAATATCTTGTTGATCTGGGATATTTTTTACATTGTGAAACGAAATTTTCCACTCGCTCGCCTATATTTTTTTGATTTGTATCTGTATCTGTATCTGTATCTGTATCGTGTATAAATTTTACATTTTCGTTTTCCATATTTGATATTCTTTAAATTTGTCAAAAAGTTATTATTTTATGAAATAATAACTTTATTTGGTTTTGCATAATCGAATAAAATTGAAAAGCCAATTTTTAAAATTATTTTATGGCATCAAAATAACAACCAACCACTAACAAGATGTCGTCAAAATATAGTTACGAAGCATACCGTGAGTTCATTATGTCGATAGAAGTATTTCTAGATATTGATCTGGATTTGCACGCGGATTTGAAAAATGTGGATACATTTGGATATAAGGCATATCCAATCATCGATGTATCCGATGATAATATATTACGCGACTATGAGCGTTATAGCCTAATAAGCGATTATTTCGAAAATCGCGATTTTTCGGATTGTCCATATCCATTAGACGTCAATGAATATGACATTTATAATTCAGAAACATTTTACTAGGGCTAGGGATATATAGAAAAATAGAAAAATAAGTACATGGTTCTCTTTTACATTTTTTACATGACTGAAAAAATCAATGGAATTTCGGAAACAGGAATTTTCACACATAATGGATCGCGATCAAACCGTGAAATCCAAAATATATATTTTTCTGTACTATTTTCAATAGCCATTCCAATACAAAATTCTATTCCTAATGTTTCAAAATGAAAAACATCTGAATATCGCAAAGGTTCAAACGTCGTTTTATCCAGTAAAACCAACATATTATAATAATGTCTTGGACTACCTTCTTCACTAAAATGAACCAAACCTATCAATCCGTCATTTATCGGTGTAAATGTCGTCGATCCACGCAAACGATGAAATAATGGTATATTCGAGGTAGAATGTCGCATAATAATTTCGAGAGATTTGGTTTCGTGATTGATTTTACCGATCTCCATGGGCGACCAATTATAAATAAATAATTCTTCTCCTTCGTCGTTGATAATCGGAATCCAATTTTTTTCACACCAACTAGACGGATTTGGTGATTCAATAACACTACAATCTGAAAAAGTTGCGGATTCGACATGATATTTACCTACAACCATACGGTTTTTCCCAGAAGGAGAATAATTTACTGTTGTGGCTATAAAATGTGCTTCTTCACCAACCGAATATATACGTATATCTTCCAATCCTTTGGATATTGTATGTCCATAATCAATTAATCCGGTCATCGATTCATCCATTTGTTTATAATCAATTGGTAACAGATTTTTATCGGTAACATCCAATTCCGATAGAATATTAATATTTTGAATAATTCCCGTTCCATCAGGATATACATAACTGCACAATGGTGTAAGCCAATAACTCACGTAACGTGTGTTTAACCAATGACGACCAAGGTGATACATATAAGATGCTGAAGATGGTTGAAAATATTCAATTTGTGGATAAGGATAATCGATTTTTTCAACGGTCGTTTCATTAAATAGACATTTTGAATAAAAATCAGAAGATATATATAAAATTCGATCATCATGATCCGCCCAAAACCATTTTGGATTCCAATTCTGAGTTAATTCTAACCAAGCCCAGAAATTGACTTCCCATACTAATTTTCGGTGCTCTCGTAAAAATTCGGGGAAATGTGTTTCATATAAACGGTAAAATTCTTCCATTGACTGTTTATCACCTACAACTATACCTCCACAAAATCGCCAATGAATATTATTCATAATTGTATTACCATCTTGAATCTTTGTCCAACATCCAGGAATTGCTAAAAAACGTTCTGATAAATGACGATGACCCAAAATACGTAAATACTCTTGACATGCCGTTATATTTTTGAATACATGTGATATAGAAAAATCTATCCATGCAAAATGTGTTGAATTCCACGGATTTGATACGATGGAATCATTAACAAACCATACTTTATTATTTATTGTCGTAATATATTTGGCGGTGTCTTTTTCTAAATTTCTTACATTAGGTAGTGTGGTTTCTATATTATTGATTATTTGCGTACTCCATAAATCTTCAAATGCGATTGTCTTCATTGCTTTGATATTTGGATATTCAACCGTAATACTACGCATGAATTCTTCACAATTGGGTGAAACATATACACATAATTGTATGCCAGTTGATGCAATATCGCGGAATTTATTAAATCTCCAATCATGTGTTCGATTTGCAAATGGATGATTTTCTCCATCGAAATCGATATACGCCGTTACAAATGTGATATTTGACTTTTCATCCAATATACATTTACTAGTGTCCATGAAATCATACATAAATATTCATTGTTAATTTAATATCCTTTTGTTAATATATTATATATGAATAGAGATCAAAGGTTGTTTTCTAAATATATTCAATATATTCAACCCCTTTCCTACCCTTTTCTACATATCCTACGCGAACCAATTCTACATTTTTGTCTTCCAAATTTTCGAGATAATTTTCATATTCATAAACATCCTTTGTATCACGGTTCAATGCATATTCTTTGTCATTCTCTATGATTTTTACAAAACGCGTCTTTTCTTGTTTCACTTCACCTACATCTTTTTCTGCGAAATCTTGTTCCAATGTGGGATAAGATAAAAAAGCATTGGTTGTTACTTTTTCACCGCCATAACACAATAAATGTTGATCGCGATTATTCTTGGCGTAAAGGCGGCAATCGACAGCGGTTTCTTTGACCGCTTTCAAAATCTGTGAATTTACTTGGTCCTTGATGAGGGCATTCTCGAAAAGCATTTCATCCATTGTTATAATGGCGGGTTTCTCATCCAGCGTTTCTGTATATTGTAAAAGGCGGGATTTTACCGGAACATCGTCTTTACCATCCTTACCATCCTTGGGTTTTTTACTTTTAGTGACTGGTGACGGCTTCTTGTATAATTTACTTATATCGGTTATTTTGTGTTTTTCGTCATGTCGCTGTTTTTCGGTAAGAGTGGCCATATAAATAAATACTTGGACATTGCGCATTTTTTCGGGTAAATCTTGGTGACTACAAATACGTCTGGCACGTCCAATGACTTGATCAATACGAACCATATGCCAAAACGGTTCGACAATATGAACGAATCGAGTGTTTTTCAAATTAATTCCCTCCGCACCCGATGCTGTAATCATTAAAACTTTGATCAAATCTCCGTGAATATTATTTTGAATATCGGATCCCAATTTTGCGAATTGAGATGTTATGGTATCAGGGACTTCATTCCAACGACCGTTGTAACAATTGAGAATAATTTTTTTCTCTTCGTCTGTTTCTGTGCCGGTATAAAGGGTGAATTTCGGTTTTACCAAATCCTCGGGTTTAATGTCCAAGATCCAGGTGCCACCTCCGCCAGCACCCGCCGAATCTCGTTTTATTTTGAAATGTGCAAAACCATTGGCTTCCAAAACCATCTTTAATAAGGCGATACCTTCCAATGATCGGAAAACACTATAGATGAGATGTAGTCCTTCATGGTCGCGATTTTGTATATTTTCCAAGATTTTCAAGAATTTGGGACTATAGACTTTGAGACCTTCTGGCGAAAAAATCTCTTGTTCTCGTGATTTAAGATTTATGAGGGCGTTTTGAATACGTTTTTCATAGGTTAGGCCATCGTCGATTTCTTCCTCCTTTTCTTCGTCAGTATCCGATTCAACGATCTCCTTATCCGTTTTAAGAGGAAGAGGAAGCTTTTTCAAAAGTTTGGTTCTATTGGCTTCGGCTTTTTCTAATTCTTTTGCACGCTTGGCTTCGGCTTTTTCTAATTCTTTTGCTTTCTTGGCTTCCGCTTTTTCTAATTCTTTTGCTTTCTTGGCTTCCGCTTTTTCAAAATCTTTTGCTCTCTTAGCTTCGGCCTTTTCTTCCGCCTTCTTTTCATCTCTCAAACGTTTTGTTTCTGCCTTTTCTTCTTCCGTTTTCTTGGGCCTTGCACCTCCTTCCATTGTTTCTTTTTCCGATTCCGAATCAGATTCTGGCTCTTCGACTTTACCTTTATCTTGTTCTTCTTCACCCTCACCTTCGACACCAAGATCTATATCTTCTTCTCCGCCATATTCACCATTCTGTTTTCTTGGACGCCCTGGAGGGTCGGGGAATACAAAATTGCAACACAATCTCGACGCAATGCGATAAGAGGATGCGGTCTTAAATATATCTTCAGCATCTCCGCCCGCACCACCTTTCGCATTGCGTTGTCTAGATTTTTTCTCCTTCTCCTTCTCCTCTTTACGGATTTTTTCATATTGTAAAAATTGGTATTCGCTCATATCAACTTTGACTAAATGGTAATTATCATTATGATCGGATGGTACGAATGAAGGCATAAGAGCCGTATCCGCACTTCGGAAATAAGATGTTAAACCTACGATACGCTTCTTAAATGTTTCCACATTTTTAATCTCTTTTATTCCCATTTCAACGAAAATGTCCAAGAATGTCTTGGAATTATCGGGAAGGGCCTTATTTGGAATCATGGTTATCTTGGACCTGGATACTTTGAGATTGTGTCTGTCCAAGATTTTTACAATGGTATCTACGAAATCCCTGTCAGACATATTTCCGGTTTCATCCAATTCGATACCGTCATAATCCTCGAATATACTTCCACCCCATTGTTTTTCATTCATACCTGATTGATTTGGGTGCGTATGTTCTTGGTAAATTTCTGACGTAGGATCCTTTTCATCTAAAACGGGAATTTTTAAATGGCGAATTTTGACAAGTCCGTTATCGATAGGTTCCGCGTCTCGATTTTTACGTGTTCGCTTTTTTGTATCGGATTTTCTTTGTCGTTTTGTTTTGCCACCCCTTTGGCCCTTTTTCTCTCTACTACGCGTCTGTGAATATTCCAGATTCACAAACCCAAAAGGGTTTCGCGTAATAGTCAATTTATCACCGCTAAATTCGATATAATCGTATGTTTTGAATCCGGCTTCTTCAAACCATCGCATAATATTTTCTTTGTTTGGGCGGTCAGAAGCCTTGATTTGACCCTTGTCTGATTGTAAAGTTACGGGAAATGTCCATGTTTTGATATATCCGCGTAATATGTTAAACATAATTCCTATTTCATTGGGGTAATTGATAATGGGTGTTCCCGAAAGAAGGACAATACGTGCATCGACGGCATTCATCAAATAATCATATAATTTATACGAAAGTGATGTTTTATCATTTATTTTATTTACAACGCGACTTACAAAATTATGGGCTTCGTCAATAATAACGACGGAATGGTCGAACGGGTTTTTTGATCCCGTTTCTGATAAATTGTCCAAGATTCTCTTGGTCATACCATTGTAATTGATATCGGTATATTTGGCGCGAATCATTTCGTCCAATTGTTGTTCGACGGCTTTTTGATCAATATCTGCCAATTCTTGGAAATTCGCCGGTTTTTTTACATTTACCATCCATGCACCTTTTCGACGTTTGATTGATTCGGGTGTTAGAGCCAACGCTTTTACTAAAATGGGAATATAATGGGGAGCATCTTCAGTAGAAACGAATTCCCAATGCTGGTTTTTCCTGTAAATGGGATCCCCACAAAACTTCATTTGGTCGAAAAAATTGGCCTTGAGTGATGCCAAAGTCATTACGAAAATATGCTTTTGTGATTTCATGCCCTCGGCGATGGCAATCGAAGTGCATGTTTTACCCGATCCCAATCCGTGGTACAAGAGGAGACCACGATAGGGTGAATAGAGATTGAGATAATCTCGGACGACTTTTTGGTGTGTCATGAGTTTGACTGAAGCGGCTTCATTTGTATCGTCCGATTCATTTGAATCAGACACAGATCCTTCACATGAACCCGCTTTATTGGCAGATATTTCGCGTTTGTATTTATCAAATATACCCGATAATTTCTGTAAAAACATTTTGCGATTATTCAAATAATAAGGGGATGCATTGACAACAATATCTTTTGTGGATGGTTTAGGTAACATATTTGATACGAGACTTTCGCCAATTTTTGATTTGGTTAAATCGACGTTTTCTCTTGCAGGTTCATGCACAAGGGCGGATTTAACCTTCGTCTTGGGTTCATCCTTTTCATCCGTAGTTTCATCCTTCTTTTTGGTTTCTTTCACAGGTGGTTCTTCTTCCTCTTCAGGTTCAGGTTCAGGTTCAGGTTCGGGTTCAGGTTCAGGTTCAGGTTCAGAAACAGATTCTATCAATTTTTGTTGTTCTTTTGAGGGTTCTGGCATCTGACTTGGCAAAATAGTTTGTGTAACGGTAAAAACGCCCTTTTGTGTTAGACGTTGTAAAATCAATTCGCGATCTATTTGTGATGTTTTGCGGCGATCTTCAATGGTTATTTTTACATCTTTTTTTTTAGGTTCACCACTTAATCCTACCGATTCGTCCCCTTTTACAGGAGGTTCCATTTTCAACTCTTTATCTTCGGATTCGGACGATTCCAAACCTATAATATATTCTGTCCCTGAATACTGTTTTGCATTCGGCATGGGTTTTCTTTTTAATTCATCTAAACGTAATCGCAATGCCATTTTTAAATACCAATATTACTAGAACTATATATATTATTTACAATAAAAATTGTCTTTATCTTTTATTACCCAGGTACAAAAACGAGGTACCTGGATCCTTGCAACAAGTTTTGATGGGTTACCATTTATGGTAACCCATCAAAAATAAAATTTATGCACGAATAGAGATTAATCTACATCCAGGGATAAATATATTCCGGAACAGAGAATATTGTAAATTACTGGCTAAACATAATATAATTATATTATATAATTAATATTTAATGATTTCTACAAAAAAGAGAAGAAATGGTAAAAAACGAACATTAAGAATAAGAAGTAAAATATGGTTAGGAGGGACCGGAAACAAAATACCATATATCGTGCAATTGTTATCATTTAAACGTATTGATCAAATTACGCAAGAAAATCAAAATAAAAATTTAACCAAAATTTACGGTGAAAAATATACCCCCCCTGCACCTGAAAAAAAGAAATCAAACAATGACCGATTTTTACATCAATACAAGGTGTTTGTAATGTTTTTAAACCAAGACGTTGCAGATAAAAGAGTTGGTGATATAAATTATCAGGATCCAGAAAGTGGTATGACAGCATTATATTTCATTTATCAAAAAATAATTTATTATCAACCGGATGATGAAAACCCGTCAAATATCTATAATACATTATTAGAAATATTCAAAACATTACTTGAAAATGGTGCGGATCCCACTATTATAATTGATGGCTCATCCATCATTAAATTACATATGAAAGATCAAAATCCTGATATCGAATTATTATTAAATAGTTATTATCCATTGTACAAATTAGCTGAAAAGTATTTATTGGATAATAACATACAAGAATTATTATCTATTTTAAAAGTTGAATTTAATCATGGAAGAACGGTAAATCGAGATAAATTATCTGCAATTGATCCAATCGATGGTTTAAATATATTTGGTAAAATTTGTAAAAGAATGGAAGAAACAATACCGCAACCGCGAACACAAATAGAAACATTATTAACCATGCCATTATTCAATGTATTTAAATTATTATTAGAACATGGAGCAAACCCTACAGATGAGTCCAAAAAAATGTATCCATTATTAGAAACACCCCCTTTTAATCTTTTTTGTTATTTTATTAATTTTAAAAATTATATATTGTTAAATATGCAAAGGTTATTGGGTGAATCGGACAATTCAGAAAAGAATTCTTTGTGTAATAGCGTTTTGAAACATTTTCCGAATTTTAGAAAATTCCGTAGTAGTAGTATTAGTCTTGAAACGATTACAGAAATTCAAATTACCAAAGAAGAAGAAAAACAAAAAATTTTAACAAATAAAATAGGAGCCTTACCTAGAAATATGAAAAAATCCTTTTTACACGGGTTTCAAAAAAATGCATTCAGTCCAAACGATGAAATACTCCCCTATTTAAACGGATATAATGAAAGTGTTTTAAAGGAATTAAATATAAAAGAGCAAACCGCTGGAAAAAGGTCACGATCGGAAATATATACGGATGTTAATGAATCCGAACGAGGAAACATTCCCCAAGAAATATATTTGCAACGATATTGCACACTATTTTTAATAATAGGTTTTTTAACACGATTGTATGAACCCATTTGCCAGATCATTATGAAAGGTGGAAAAGCCCTTCAATTAAATTTGGCAGCTTTCTCTAGTAATGATTTTGACATATTAATAATACCACCATTTTCAACAACTGTCCGTCAATGCGAAAAAACTGCCATATTCAAGGGGGTCGATTCTGCAACAATTATAGAAACAATACGCAAATTAATATTGCGACGAAGCGGCGACATCGATTTGAGTTCGCTATCTTATCGTGATATTGTCCAAGATATTGCGGATTTAATTATATATTTTACAACACCATTTCATGAAAAACCTATATTTTTCCAAAAGTCAAACGACGTGGTTAATATAATTAAAATATCGTTTAAAATCGAACGATTTGACCGAATGGAGTCAGCGATCGATTTAAGTTATGGATATGAAAAAATTCCCGAAATATTAAAAAATAAATTATATTATCCAAAATCATTCATTAAAAAGGACTTTCATTTCTTCACATCTTTTCAAATAACCACATGTTTTAATATATGTTACATGAGTTTATGGCAACTTATATTTGATAAATTGTATTATTTTTATTTCTATCAGCTTGGTTTATTAACGTATGAAAATTTAATCAGTAAATTATTCCGAGGTAGCGATAAATTTTTATTGGATACTTATAAAATTCTTAGCGAATCGATAAAATCAAAAGAACATTTGTCAAAACTCGATATATTTACTACGACATTTGAAGAATTTTCGGATCATCGTTCTAAAATACTTACACGATTGGAAACAATGTATAAAATTACATCGTCATCATCATTTAGTGAAATAGAGAAATATAAATCCTTGGGAGAAGATTTCTATTACGATTTGAAAGATTACATCGATTTTTTGAAATATAAACGATCTTTACATTATTATTTTGAAAAATTAAAACGACAGTTGAAAGAAATAGCCACTGAAATAGCCCCCAGAAATGAAAGAATATTTTTAATAAAATTATTGATATGGTATAATGATGTTTTTCACGATACAAATATAACAAAAGAATATTTCGAGGTACTATTGCGTGAAAATTTTCAATTGATAGATATGTTACACCGTTTAGGATACAATTTTGAACAAAAACAATATCAGCAACATCAGCAATATCAATTATTGAAAGATGATAATGAGTATTTAAAAAATGTGTTCGAATATATCAATTTGAGAGAAGTATATAGTAAAAACACAAATGTCGGAAATGCCGGAAAAGAATTTGTTCCTCCATATGCTCCAATCTATAACATTTCCTTTTTACAAGCGCAAATCGAAATCATGAAAAAATGGATAAAGAGTAACGAAATACTTATACCTGATTTTTACATACATCAATTAAATAGAGACAAGATAATTATTGCGGAATTTGATAAAATATTCAAATATGCCGATGAAATATTGGCAACAACTGGTAACTAAACATAAAGTATATGATATCGATCCATGTTCAAAACCCCTTTAAACACCGAATAGCCGAATCACATGCAATTTGTTCCGCCTTTTTCTTGATTTTATGGGTTCCTTCCCCCAGTAAAACCAATATTTTACCATGAATCGACATGTACTGATGTATATCTACAAATGCCGAAAACTTCCCCACCTTAATTGCAGTGGATTTGTTGGCACTATGTATAGGTTGTCCTAAACACAAATATACACCCATATGATAACCCACGTCACCATCATATTCTGTGATTTCCATATAATCGGGTGTAATCTTGAATTCCTTCTGGATCCGAACTTGTAAAATATTCTTATAATTATCATCATTCGTGATCAAATTGATCCAATCCACGTGTTTTTCAAATACATGTTCGACGAAAATCTGGACCATTTGAAACCCCGGACCAGTCAAGAAAACATTCGCAAACCATCCATGCTCATCTTTCACCGAGATTTTATTGAAATCCAAAAACATGGCTCCCAAAAAAGCCTCAAAGAGACACCCCAATTTTTTCAAATTGGTCCGCGTCTGTTTTTGCTCTGCATGTTTTGATAATACCACCCATTTTTGCAAACCCATTTCGAGTGCAATTTTTCCGATCGATTCGTTTTTCACGAGTGCGATCTTTTTCTCCGTCATGAATCCCTCATTTTCTTTGGGAAATCGGCGATAGAGAATATATTTAGTGATACATTCCAAAACACCGTCGCCAATAAATTCTAGGCGTTCATTAGATTTAGTGAAAAGTCCGATACAATCATCGGGTTTAGGCGCAATTATAACATTGTTTTGCAGATTTTCGGCAACGGGACGACGAACATACGATTGATGTATAAACGCGCGTTTGTATAATTCATAGTTATGAATCGGTGATTCGATCCCGTACGTTTTTAAAATTTCTTGGATTTCTTCGATCGTAATTAACTTATTTAGGGGATTATAGGGATCAAATACGAGAGTTTCTTGACCGTCGATACCCTTTTCGAGACGGATATCATCTTCTAGCGGTGCTGAATGTTTATGTATTTCCGAATTATTCGCATTTTTTTGGGATAATTCGGAAAGAGGGAGAGATTTCGACTTGTTATGTGACATTGTTTTACTGTTATTACTAATACTATTTATATATATTGATTATCAATTTTATCGCAATAAAATATTTTACTAGTATATAATATATTACAAACAAAATGGTTTTATCAAATGCACCCAAAATAGTTACTCATCGTGGAGCTTATACAAATCAAAATCAAGGTGGTGGAGATGCCAAGGCCGGTTTGATCTCCTTGAAGAACGTTGGTCAGACACGATTTATTGCCGTCGGTACTTGCGGTCCCCCTGTCGGTGGTAGATACGCTCTTGGTAGTCAAACTGTTCGTACTACCAACACACAGAACCGTAACCAAGCCAATTCTCTTATCTATCCTCTTAGAACAACTGTCAGACAATCTCGCCCAGTCGGATCCCGTCCTGAGTTTAACAATCGTTGGAATATGGTTATGGTTGGAGCTGGAAGTAGCAGAAACTCTGGATAAATGTATTTATCCACGGATGTAGATTAAAAAAATGGTTTCGTAAAATGATATAATAATAGCTGTCGTCGGTTATTATTATAATATGCGTATAATCTTGGACGAACGCGAATCTTCATTATGGGAAAAAATTCAAGGAAACAATGGGGGATCTTCCGTGCCCGATATCACATTCGGGAAAACCGTTCTTCCTTTAGGCGATATTTCGATCCAAACGGACGATTTCAAAGAGATTGTTTTACTGGAACGCAAGAGTCTCCAAGATTTGTTGTCGAGTATCAAAGATGGCAGATACGAAGAACAATCTTATCGCCTCATTCATTCGTCGGGTCATCCACCGCATAATATTATTTATATTGTTGAAGGAATCATGAGCCAATTACGTCCCACCGAAAAGACTCTTGTTTATTCGGCAATGACATCATTGAATCTTTTCAAAGGGTTTAGCGTCATTCGAACGGCATCTGTCCAAGAAACCGCGGATTGGATTTTAGCCATGACAGGGAAGATTTCCCGTGACCTAAAAAAGGGTCGGACCTTTTGTTTTTCGAATCAAACTCCTGGTGAAACACCAACGCTAAATGCATGTGCAACTGCAGTACCCGCTGATTATTGCACCGTTGTGAAAAAGGTGAAAAAGGATAATCTTACTCCTGAAAATATGGGCCAGATTATTTTGTGCCAAATTCCCACTATTAGTTCGGTTACTGCTATCGGCATTATGCAAAAGTATAAATCAATATCCCAATTGATTGCGGCGCTTCGTGCGGAACCTGGATGCCTCGACGATTTTCATATCAATTCGCGCAAGATAAGCAAAAGTGTTATTCAGAAAATAAAGGAATTTTTATTGTATGAATATTTATCGGGTAATGAGAATGCGTATGCGGATGCGTGCAAAAATCAAGGTCAAATCGATGAATGATTATGCATTATTATCAACGTATATTTTGACATTGTTTTGCTCATATTTACCTGTATTTACATCGGCCTTTGTATGTTTGACACCACCCCAATTTGCGTCTAACGCATTATCACTTTTCACCGAAGGCGACGGAGAGTATGAAGAAGGTGTAACGGGTGATCCAAAAGGATAGGGTGGGGGTCCAGTAGGTGATGAACCATAGTTTGCAGCTGCCAATGAAATATTGTTTTTCATATCATATGTGGAATAAGGGTTCGAACTGCTTGTATTTAGTGAAAAATCGACGGAACCCGGACCCTTTTTACTATTATTCTCAGACAACTGAATGGTGGTATATTTAGCACCAGCCCAATTAGGATCCATCGCATTGGTGCTTAATCCATTGGGATTTTGAGTTCGTGTTAAATGATGTATTTCGTCCAAGACAGTATATTTACCAATATATTCACCCTGTGGATCGAAACCTAAAAACCCCGCATTGTATGGCGGACTATCGTGATTTGCATCTAAATAAGGCACTAATGGCGGGTGCGCTGGATTCAATGGACCAACCGGTTTTGCAGGAATCGTAGCAGTGAGTGCGGGTTGAGGAGCAATGTTTGGCATAGGTAAATAAGGTTGTGTTAAGGGGATTGGGATAGTGTTAGAATTGACATTCGCATTGAAAGGAACTGGACCGACTCCGACACCTATAGATTGGGCTTTGCCTAAATAATTGACTAGAGGTGCGGTAAAATATTGTGGGTTTTGAGTAGGCGAAAGACCACCTTGTAGATCAAATGGACCGGGGCGAACGCGATATACATCTTCACCTTGAGTATTTGTCTCTTGTTGTAGATAAAGAACTGGGCAGTATTTACCGTGTTTTTCTCGCTGGACTTTTATATAAAAGATGTATTCATCTAAATTGCTGAATTTGATGGGATTGATTCCAGGTACCTCGGGTTCGCTAGTATTTGTTAGTAAAAGTTCGTTCCCTTTGCGAATCAATAAATTCGGACAGGGCTCTGTGGGTGGGACCTGGATTGGTTCGGATGGAACTTCCACAATAACTGGTTTGGGTGTTACTACGACCGTCGTCCAATAAATGAAATAAAATCCAGCTAAAAATATCAATATTAAAAAAATGATGAAAATAGTATTTAACGGTTTCGTATTCGGATCCATATCCATATAACTATTCATTAGAAACAAAATATCGCGATATTGTAAAAGAACTGGATAAATGGATATTCAAGCACCAAGCACAAGTATAATAACCGGGGGTAAAAAACGCCACACAAGAAAAAATCACTCGAAAAAACACACCATAGTTGCCGGTAAAATATTCGCAGATTGGTGTGGTCATTGTGTAGCATTGAAACCCGAATGGGAAAAATTGAAGCGCAATATGAAACATCAAATGGGGCGATCGATAAAAAATGTCCAAATTGTTTTTGAAGAAATCGGGGAAACCGAAAAAAACAAAAAACAAGGTAAAACGGTGGATGGAATGATCGCCAAATTCAATGAAAAATACATGTCTAATTCTCCACAAAAACTCGCACTCGATGGTGGATACCCTACTATTTTCATGTATTGTCCCAAGACGGGAATGTTAAAGTATTATCAGGGAGCGCGTACCTCCGATGAATTATGGAAATGGTATAAATCGGAATGTGATAGTTTAACCAATTCCAAGAATCGATCTTTGGAAAAGATGATAAAAATCGGCAAAACTCGCAAAAATATGGAAACTCATGCCCCCAATCCCAAACCTTTTTGGATTTGGTAAAATTGAATCGATTACGATTGATTTTTTTATACAAAAACAAATCAATCAAAACCCAAATAAACGCTACCGTCCATTTAATTACAGAATGGCTGACAAAAAGGTCGTGATCAAGAAAACGGTGAAACGTTCCGTTAGTGGAAAATCATTCCGTCTAATTGATTTTCACATTTGCGACAGTAAAAATACAGATACCGATGCCCTCATAAATTCAAGCGATGAAGATTCTGTAAATTCTGAAATCACTTTAACTCCTAAATCGACGTCATCTCATCTTCCATCATCACAAAAATTCGTCATCCAAATGTTCGGTGTCAATGAAAAGGGTGAAACGTGTTCTATCCAGGTAAATAATTACACACCGTTCTTCTATGTAACTTTAGCCGATGATTGGACAAAAACCGATGTCAAACAACTCTTGCAATACCTGCGAAAACATGTAGGACATGCATATTCCGCCGCCATATTATCCGCGGAATTAGTCGAACATAATAAATTGTATGGTTTTACTGGTGGTAGAACACACAAATTCGCCAAAATCACTTTTCAGAATGTGGTCACCATGAATAAAACGCGCAACCTATGGTATTCCTATTTGACCGAGGCAGAACGCAAAGCTTCACTACACGGTGAATACCGACGGCTGAATCCGCTCGTTTTCAATGGTAAAACTCTGGAACTCTATGAAAGTACCGTACCTCCTCTTCTCCGGTTTTTCCATATTCATAATATCAGTCCCTCTGGATGGATATTTATTAATACGACAAAATCCTTAACGGTTCCTCAAGAAGAAAAAACGACCACATGTACGTTCGAGTACATTTGTACAATGAAACAGCTCAAGCCGTTGAATGATAAGGAGACGCGAGTCCCCTACAAAATCTGTAGTTTTGATATTGAAGCTAGTAGTAGTCATGGTGATTTCCCTCTCCCCGTGAAAACCTACAAACGTCTAGCATCCAATATTATCGACGTTTTCTTCAAAATGTCCATGGCACCAAATCCACCTATGATTCCCGATCGCGCAAAAATCCTATTGAAGAGGTGTATTTTGACCGCATTTGGAATGGATACTTTTGCCGATATCGATTTAGTGTATCCGAAGATTGTGCCTTCACGTGAAAAGGTTGTCAAGTTAATTGATCTTTTACACAAAACCCCGGTAAAAAACATTGGAGCGCTCAATGAGGAAGAAGACAATCGACATTTATTGGAGATCGATTCCATCTTTGAGAAAATCACGGAATCTGCCGCTGCCTTGAGCGAAGACGGGCCTGACGGTGGTGACGATGACAATTTGGTGGATACCCAAGATTTCGCAGGTAGTGGTCCAAAAGAGGTCGAAGTATCTGTAAAATCTTGGACATCCAAGCGCGCCACCTTTTCCATTCTACCGAAAACGGAAGTGACAATCATCGATATTTTGCTCCATGCAAAATTGGGTCGGGATCAAAAACTCCAGATCCTCAATGAAACATTGACGATGATTTTCCCAAGATTGGAAGGTGACAAAGTTACCTTTATTGGATCGACCTTCTTGAAATACGGTGATTTGGAACCCTACTTGAACCACTGCTTGGTTCTGGGTTCCTGTGATCCTGTCGATGGCGCTACCATTGAAACAACCGCGACGGAAACGGACCTGCTGTTACAGTGGGCCGCGCTCATTCAACGCGAAAACCCAGATATTATTATCGGATATAACATATTCGGGTTTGATTATGAATTCATGTTTCGCAGAGCCCAAGAAAACCATTGCGAGCACGAATTCTTAATGTTGTCACGGAAAATAGGCGAAAAATGCGCAAAAACGGTGAAATCGGGTTCAAGCGGAGGTGCGGCGGATGGCAGCGAAGAACTAGCGATTGAAAATACGAAAATCGTTCTCGCAACGGGCGAATATGATCTCCGGTACTTTAAGATGACGGGTCGTCTTCAAATAGATATGTATTCCTATTTCCGCCGAGATTTCAACTTGGCGTCGTACAAATTGGACGACGTCGCCGGACAATATATCAGTGATGATGTAAAACATGTGAATCACCTCATCGATCCCACCTACGGTCCCGTAACAGAATTGTTTAGCACGAATTTGACAGGTCTTCATGCTGGGGATTTCATTCATATCGAGATTTCCGGTTTTACGGCGGATTATTATAAAAATGGCAAGAAATTCCGTGTTTTGGGAATCGAACATGGTCGCGAAGGTGCGGATGGGAAGCGGTATAAAGCGATCATGATTGCCGGTACTGAATTAGAGGGGATCCCCATTAAAAATGTGAAATGGGGAATGGCAAAAGATGATGTCACACCCCAGGATATTTTCCGCTTGGCCAAGGGTTCGGCGGCGGATCGCGCAATTGTGGCTAAATATTGTATTCAGGATTGTAACCTCGTTCATCATTTGATGTCCAAGATCGATGTGATAACCGGATATGTAGAAATGTCGCGAATTTGTTCCGTCCCTATTTCATTCTTGGTTTTCCGTGGTCAAGGAATCAAATTGACGAGTTATGTGGCCAAAAAATGCCGCGAAAAGAATACTCTGATTCCAGACTTGGAAAAATGTCACGACGCGGATGGATACGAGGGCGCCATTGTTCTTCCGCCTAAATGTTCCATGTATATGGATAATCCGGTGGCATGTGTCGATTATGCGTCCCTGTATCCCTCATCCATGATCAGTCAAAACTTCTCCCATGATAGCAAAGTCTGGACCAAGGAATACGATTTATCGGGATGCTTGGTTCGGGAAACGGGTGAGAAGGATGCCAATGGCAGGTTTATTTATGACGAGCTCCCCGGATATCAGTATATCGATATTGAGTTTGACACGTATAAATCGATTCGTAAAACCCCCACGTCGCGTGCCGAAAAAGTGGTTTGTGGGAAGAAACGTTGCCGTTGGGCACAACTCCCCGATAATCAGAAATCGATCATGCCCGCCATCTTGGAGGAACTCTTGGATGCCCGTAAGAAAACGCGCAAAATGATCAAGACAGAACCGGACCCCTTTATGCAAAACATTCTTGATAAGCGACAGCTCGGATACAAAGTGACGGCGAATTCGCTTTATGGGCAGTGTGGTGCGAAAACATCGACCTTTTACGAACAAGATGTGGCTGCATCCACGACGGCGACGGGGCGTCAGATGATTACTTATGCGAAACGCGTCATCGAGGAGGTTTATGGGGATCGGATTTATAAATTGGAATCGGGCGAATCGATCAAGACTCGTGCGGAATATGTTTATGGTGATAGTGTAGCTTCTTACACACCTGTATATGTACGCGTCAATGGTATCACCGACATATGCACAATCGAACAACTCGCAGAAAAATATGCGGCAAAACCGATGACAATGGAGGGGCGATGGGTGCATTGTTCTGAACCAGGAAAACAGGCGAAGGAATTCTGTGAATTGTTGCGGGGTGTGGAAACATGGACGGATCATGGTTGGACACCACTTTATCGTGTCATGCGCCACACGTTGGCTCCCCATAAAAAAATGATTCGGGTTGTAACAGAGAGTGGTCTAGTTGATGTTACGGATGATCATTCGCTTTTGACACCCGCGGGTCTAGAAATTTCACCAAAAAATGTTTCTGTAGGAACCGAACTTTTACACCACCCACCCGAAACCGTTGGAATAAATACAGACTCGCATTTTACTTCAAGTGGGTCATTCGAACCTCGTAAAATCGATTCACCGGAATCTCATCTGAAATTGGCGAAACAATGTTATTATGCGCAAACCAATGGCTTGGCGATTCGTTTTACGGGAATTGATACCTTGAAGTTTTACCATGGATCTGGGGGCGATCAAGGGTCCATCATCCATATGTCCAAAATACCATATCAAGGATATGTCTATGATTTGACTACGGCCAACCATCATTTTGCCGCGGGTATAGGAAATATGATTGTCCATAATACCGATTCGGTATTCTTCACATTTAACCTGGAAAATCCGGAAACAGGAGAAAAAGTCCGTGGAAAACCTGCACTCGAGATGACAATCGAAATCGCACAAGATGTGGCAAATCTTTGTACGCAATTCTTGAAATCGCCGATGGAACTCACTTATGAAAAAACTCTGATGCCCTTTATCCTATTATCGAAAAAACGTTATGTGGGAATGTTATACGAAACCGACGCCAATAAGGGTAAAATGAAATATATGGGGTTATCGTTGAAACGCCGCGATTCGTGCGATTATTTGAAGGATACCTATGGCGAAATTCTCAATATTCTCATGAAGGAAAACAATATCCAGAAAGCCATCGATTATTTGAATCAATCTCTGAAAAATTTGATCGAAGGAACGGTGCCCATGGATAAATTGACGATTACCAAGGCCCTGCGAAGTGATTACAAAAACCCAATGCAAATTGGACATTGGGTTTTGGCGGATAGGATCGGGAAACGAGATCCGGGGAATAAACCGAAACCGGGGGATCGAATGAAATTCGTCTTTATCGTGAATACCGATCGAAAAGCCCTCATGGGCGACAAAATCGAGACACCCGAGTTTATCTTGGAAAATGGGATGAAAGTAGATTATACACATTATATTACAAACCAGTTGATGAAACCTTTACAACAACTTTTCGGTCTAGCATTGGAACAAATATGGGAAAAACAGAAAAAGACGGCGTCAATTAATGCTTTCCGGAAAGAGATGGTGAAAATGGAAAAAGAACTGGGTGGAAATCTGGAGATATTCATGAAAAAAAAGGAAAAATATTGTTCCGCCAAAATAAAAACAATGCTGTTTGACAAATTCTTGACGGATATTCAAAATCGGCAAAACGGCGTCCAAGAAATCACAGGATTCTTTTCGAAAAAATAGTGCGTAATCGCGCAAAATATGTTTCTAACGTTTCTAATAATCTTGATCTTGATTATCAATGTCCATTCGTCTATACCAATATGCATAATAATTCATTCTATGATATTTAATATCATCAAATCTATCCCATAATCTTCTACGATAATTACCTTGACAATCGTTTTCACAAATTAAACCATAAGAATCGCAATGTCCATTTCGTTTAAAGAAATATTCGGCGGAAAAACTAGATAGATCATTTTTATCGACGAGGTCTTTGATGTATATATCATTCATGCATTTCATACAATATAGATGTTGATTTCTATAAAATTCGTCGGATATATTTCTCGTTGATTTTGGGTGATCTTCTACATTGAAACTCCAAATAGTATCTTGGACATATTGAGGTAAAAGATGAATTCTTTGATATATTGTTGTCATTTTTGTTTGATTGGTTGATTGGTTGTTTGAAACCCAAAAAATCAATTTTATTTGATAAAATTATAATGCCGATGGAAGTGGAAAATCGAATTCGTATATTTGATTTGCGGATATGTCAAACAGCGTTCTTAATGATGAACTTACTTCATCTGATCTCATAACTGTTTGTAATAGACGCATAATGGAATCGCCAGCGTTCGCGTTCGATGTATTTCTTCTGCGTGTGCTATTGGCCGTCCCGTTACTATTTTGACTATTGGATGATAGATACGTATAAGAATAGGATGATAGATGAGGATTGTCCGTCACTGTGGGAATATTCACGTTCGATGAATCGTTTATACCATTAAGTGTTTCAGTTTCTTCCGTAGTTTCGTTGAATGAATCGTTGGTTGGTTCAGGTGGCGATCCAGAATTCAAATAATTTCGTAATTCATATCTACACATGGGACATCGCGAATTTCGGCGAAGCCAATTCATCAAGCTTGGGCGTTTAAAAATATGACCACATCCGCGTATTTCGCATATTACATCGCCAATTTGAAAATTGTCTAATGTAATTGGGCAGCGATTAGCATTTTCATCTCCATCTTCAATAATCATATCCTCAGTGTAACCATAAGTGCGTGTAGTTCTCGAGATTTCTTCACGTGTCAATAAGGTAGTTGCGGATTCTGACGTTGTTTGTGTTGCTAAATGTGCCGCCGGTGTAAATACATAGGAAAACAAAAGTGAAGGCGTATCATCAGGTGAATTTGAGGGAGTTGGATCTGGTATAGGCGGAACAGGATAAGGTTCGACATTATGATTGTTTGATCGATTTCGTCCAATAATATTTAACGCCATTTGAATATTATAATTATAATCACGAACAATCCGATAATTGTCGTACATAATTGTATCCAATACATCTAATTCGCGCATACGTAAAATATGTCCTTGTGATACTGGAGTCGATTGTTCTCTATAAGAACCTCTCCTAGGATTCGAACGAATGGGTTGGCTCATTGTTTGACGAATCGTATTTCGTAAAACATTTTCCCAGCCAATTGGATTTGTTCCTGTTCCTGTACTCGTATTCAAATTAATATTCAAATAATCATTCAATATATTTTGCAAATCTTGGACATGGTTATTCATAATAATATAAAGGTTACGTTACTTCTCTATATATTATTCAACCACAAATATAATCTCACTAAAATGGCAAAATCCCATGAAAATAGTGAAACGGATAACAACGATAGGTATGTCGGAAAAGGATACACCGGATTAGTGAATTTAGGAAATACGTGTTTTTTAAATTCATGTATTCAAGTTTTGAGCCATAGTTATGAATTAAACGAATATTTGGAAACACAAAAATGTTCGAGACTTATAAAACAAGAGGACGCTGTTCCCGATGTGGTAATCTTAAATGAATGGAATAATTTGCGAAATGTTATGTGGAGTCAGAATGGCATTGTTTCACCAAATCGATTTGTTCATCATGTTCAACAATTAGCTATGAAAAAAGGCCGCGATCTTTTTACTGGATGGGCACAAAACGATTTACCCGAGTTCCTTCTCTTTATGATTGATAGTATTCATAATAGTATTTCACGCCCCGTTACAATGAAAATATTAGGTACCACGCAAAATAATATGGATATTTTGGCTACAGAATGCTATAAAATGTTACAACAAACGTATTCACGCGAATATTCAGAAATTATGGAAATGTTTTACGGTATTTACGTGAGTCAAATTATGGATATGGAACAGATTAAAGTACATAGTGCCAAACCCGAGACCTTTTTTATGTTAGATTTAGAGATACCTCACGCGAATGCATCATTATATGATTGTTTAGATGCATTTACAAAATATGAAACAATGGAAGGTGATAATGCATGGTTTAACGAAAAAACTGGACAAAAGGAATCAGTAAAAAAACAAATTACTTTTTGGAATTTTCCCAAGATTTTAGTCATTACATTGAAACGATTTACTGGTGATGGATCTCGTAAAAAACAGGATTTGATCGATTTTCCGTTTGAATCGCTGGATTTGTCGAAATATGTGAGTGGATATAATGCCAAACAATATATTTATGATTTATACGGAGTATGTAATCATTCCGGTGGCCCGATGGGCGGACATTATACAGCTTTTGTTAAAAATTCTTCGGGAGAATGGATTCACTATAATGATTCAAATGTAGAGAAAGGAGTTACAGAAAAACATATTGTTACACCTAGGGCATATTGCTTGTTTTACCGGAAAAAATAACTAATTATATTATAATTACTATTATTGATTATAATATACGGATGTCATCACCATCTCCATCACCTAATACAAATGTAACACCTGTGGCAACTCCATCTCCTTCTGTAGCGCCAGCAGTAGCTCCTGTTCCTGCTCCTTCGGTAGCTCCTGTTCCTGTTCCTGCTCCTTCGGTAGCTCCTATTCCTAGTCCTTCGGTTACACCTGCGGTAACACCTGCGGTAACACCTGCGGTAACACCTTCATCAAATGATGCCGAACAATTTTTCAAAAATGCCGGAGAATTTATAGTAAATGCGACAACTGTAACTATCGTTTTTTGGATTCTCTTTATTTATTTCATCATTACCTTTGTCCAAGGTCTTTATCGACCACGCAATATTTCTACAGAAAGCGCTGGGTTATTGACATATAGTCGAACCATTGATTTTATCTGTCTTATTCTGTTGATATTCGGCGTTATTTATATTTATAAACATATGACTTCTTCCGAGAACATATTGGGATATATACTCGAGCAGTGTTACCAATTTTTCAATGACCCTTATACACTATTAGAATTGGTATTTTTTACGATTGCATTTTTTATTATAGTATATATTTTACGCGTTCCAATGGAACCCGATTTGAAACCTTTTTTTGTAGCATTGGTTGAAAATAAAATATGGATTGTATATTTGATATTTGTCATCATCTTCTTCTTTAAATATGTCTTGGGTATCCAAATCGTCGATATTTTGTTAAACAATAAATTCGTCATGTATTTGGAAACAATGCCTGGATTTAGCACAAATACACCTGCATCAACGCCTAGTGCCGGTATATTTAATTCCATTCGTAATGGTTTAGATAAATTAACAAATGATATTACTGGATCTCCATCTTCGGGACCATTAACTCTGGCTACACCTGCAGTTACGCCAGTGGTTACACCAGTACAAACACCCACTATTCCAACCCAGCAAGATCAACCATCAACCAGTGACAATCAAGTGTTCAACATAGGTAATAATATTTATACATACAAGGAAGCTCAGGCCATATGTAATTTATTTGGAGCGGATTTGGCCAATTATGATCAAATCGAAGGTGCCTATAATGGAGGTGCCGAATGGTGTAATTATGGATGGTCGAAAGATCAAATGGCGTTTTTTCCTACTCAAAAATCGACATGGTCGAGCCTACAAAATGATAATAAAACCAAGAATGCGTGCGGACGTCCAGGTATAAATGGCGGATACATTGCGAATCCAAATGTTAGATTCGGAGCGAATTGTTATGGTAAAAAACCCGCACAACCTTCCAATTGGACTGGCAATTTTATACCCCCCACATCTTCGTCCATAAATCCTTCATATGATGTTGCTACACAGAATAACGCCAAGATGAATATTGTAAATAAATTACAACAAATGGCGACGAATAATATGAACGGATTTAATGTGAAACAGTGGTCTAGATATTAGATGCGAGATATTAGATGCGAGATATTAGATGCGAGATATTAGATATTGGATATTTTAGATATATTAGCAAAACAAGATAAATACATCATTTGAATAGGTATAAAGAAACAATCGAATAATAATGCTTCCGTCATCGTCAGCTACAACAATAACTCCGTCGTCACATAGTACAGTCGATTCAATCGATAAGATCTTGGAAAAAGAAAAACAGAATAATAAAAACGATACATGGAACAAATTAGATAAAACGGTCAAAATACAAAAATTACATAGTTTTGCAGAAAAATATGGGCGTGAAAATGGACTTCCTGTAAAAGAAATCAAAAATCTCAAGGCATTTTTCGTAGAATGCTTGGACAAGGGAAAATTACAAAAAACCAAGGATGTAATTTACGAAAAAGAAGGGAATGAAATTATGTCAATACCGGCACTTTTTTTTAACACCGATAAAAAGAATTTTACGCTTCGTATAATGGATTCCAAACGCGTTTCCACATTAAAATCATTGACTCCAAAACGTAATACAACAAGTTCTACAATTGATTCCGATACCAAGTAAAACGTATTATGATTAGGTAGATCTGGTTTTATTTCCACATTATAAAATAAAATACGTATAAAACAATTTATTTTATTAGCATAATAGCATTGAATAAAATATAATAAATCACTAAACAAAACATTTCTATTGAAAAAACCATATCTACCTACCGCTAAAACGTATGTAGATATGGATAAAATTGATATAAAATAATAAAATGATTTTGTTGTATAAAACAAAACCATTTACACATAAAATGTCGGACGTAGAAAGTGAATTATCGAACAATACATCATCTAGTTGTACCCCATTCCTAGAAACTTTGGATTCCGATCAAATGGTAGAAATAGAATCTACTATATACGAATTAACCGACGAATATATACGCGAAAATATCTTGGAAATGGCGGATCCGAATTTCCATAAAAATATCTTGGAACATGTTGAAAATACATTGTTTGACATGTATGAATCATTGGATTTATGCGACCAGGACGATTTCGACGATATTTCCGAATTTGTCTCACAAATTGTCGAACATTATTTTGCATGGATCACCGCCTATCCAATTCGACAACATAAAACATCCTTTCGATCATTTCCGTCTCCCGATGTCCAGGCCATGAACCAAGTTCAAGACCAACTTATGCAAAAAATCACTCATCTCCAATCTCTACCACAACAAACCCAGCGAACACCCGAGTGGTATGAATTCCGTCATGGACTAATAACCGCCAGCAATTTATCCAAAGTTTTCGGTTCAGAATCTCAGCAAAACAGTCTTATTTATGAGAAATGCCAACCTCTGGATCAAAACGCGGTGGCGAATAATTCTACTCATATAAATACACAATCGCCACTACATTGGGGTCAGAAATATGAGCCCGTATCAGTGGCGGTATATCAAGATATGTTTTGCACAACTGTAAGCACAGAGTTTGGCTGTATTCAACACCCAGTTTATCCGTATATTGGCGCATCACCAGATGGGATCGTAATTTCGGCGACTCCAACCGAACGTTTTGGGAGAATGGTAGAAGTGAAAAATATCGTCAATCGAGAAATTGACGGTATTCCATCCAAAGCGTATTGGATTCAAATGCAGATACAATTGGAAGTATGCGATTTAGACGAATGTGATTTCTTGGAAACCAAATTTGAACAATATCCCGACGCGGATACGTTTTACCAAGCATTAGATCCCGTCCCCGCATTTGGTTACAAGGGGGTGATTCTCTATTTTGTCGATTTAAATCTGGCAAATCAGCAGCCCAAATACGTTTATATGCCTATAGAAATGGGGATTTCGGGGAGCCGCGAAGAAATTGAAAAATGGATTCAAGAAACACGCCAAAATATGAGAAGTCAAAATCAGTGGGTTCTCTATGAAACGCAATATTGGGGGTTGCGAGAATTATCATGTATTTTAGTGGAAAGAAATCGGGCTTGGTTCAAAATGGCGCAACCCAAGATTTCGGAAATATGGAACACAATTTTACGGGAACGTGAAACGGGTTATGAACATCGGATTGCTAAAAAGAGATCGAAATCGTTGAATCTACACCCGGGGATAAATACATTTATCCCCGGGTTTTAGGTCTCTCAAAGAGGGTGGGTGTTTTGTATCCGCAAACTAAATATGTGTATGGATACAAAAACACGGATAGACCTTAAGTTTGCACAAAAAGTGCTAACAAAAAGAGGTTCAAAGTTGGGTCTTTTCATGCCCGCATAAATGTTGGTTATAAGTCCTCGTTGAAGCACTTTGATTACTTTTTATTCGTTTATAATTTTAATAAAATATTATATCTATATATATATACAATATTTAGGCATGATTTATACAGTTTCAAATGACGAATATGAAATTGAAAAACTGTTATTACAATTGAGAGAAATATACGGTGATTATGCATTTGTTTCATATATAGATGGCGAATATGGAATTCGCACGTTAGTATATAATAGTTTGGTTAATAACTTTTTTAATTCTATTAAAAAAGAAAATACAATTTGCATTGGCATTATATTTAAGGGAAATAAAGTGTTTTTGGAAAAACTATGTGATCATGTGATAGAGATAAACGATGTTGAATTTTTATCAACAATATCAAACAATGTTGAAGATAATTCGCATAATTCTGATAATCACGTGAATTCTCTTGTGCCATCAAACTCTTACTCTGGAAATGATGGTTGGGATTTATGTTACATAAGAGGGTTACACAGTAAAAAATACGAAGATATTTTATTAAAAATGAATTACAAAAATATATTTTATACTTTGCACGTAGACGGGTCAAATTTTATTAATAAATTTGGTAAAAATAATATATCCTTATATAGAATAAACAACGAAGATATTTTTATTAATAATTTGAACAATTATTCATTTTTGAAGAATTTGAATTTTATAGAAAAAAATCCCAGAGACACCATAAAAAGAAACAAAATAACTGTATGGATAAGAAATACAAACAAATGGCCTGGCAGAAATTTACCTCAAATGTATTATAATAGTTTGTTCGATTACTGTATTAAAAATAACAAAATATGTAATGTATTTCAAGACTTGATTCCGGTTGAATTACCCAACCACCCAAATATTATTGATTGCACAGTAAGAATAAAAAATAGACCAGATTTAGATAATTTTATAAACGTTTGCGATGATTCTGACATATTTATTGGAGCAGATAGTGGCCCAATGCTACTTGTTATGCATTCAAGCATTGATATAATTGCGATATGTTTTGGTTATCCATTTATGTACCCAAATATACATAATCCTAAAATGTTATTTAATGTAAATAATGTAGAACTTTTAGTAAAAAGTCTAGACAATTTTTATTCCGCTTTGTAAAACTTTATCATTTCGCGTATTCCGTGATTTAAGCTAGTAAATTCAAAATTATTTTTATAAATATTTTTTAGTTTGGAATTATCAGAAACGCAACCCATCATATCGCCGATTATTTCTTTTTCAACAATTATGTTTTTATCAAAATTCCCTTCCTTCATTATAATATTCAAAAGTTCGTGAATGCTAGTTTTAACGCCTGAACCTAAATTAAAAACATCGTTGAAAAATAATTTATTATTTATAGCATCTTTTATAATAAATGCAACATCTTTAACATAAATAAAATCTCTGTATCTAGTTAATTCACCCTTAATAACAACATTAGGATTTTTATTTAAAAATTGACTCAAATAAATGCTAACCATACCTTTCGACATATTTGTTAAATCTTGACCGGGTCCATAACATGTGAATAAGCGAAAAATTGTAAAATCAATATCATAATGTTTTTTATATAAATATAAATATTTTTCACTAGTATGTTTATGTATTGAGTAGAATGTGTCATAACATATATCACTATTCTCGTTATAAATTCCAGGATTTGAAGTTCCCCCATATACGCAAACTGTGCTTATAAAAATAATTCGTTTGCAATTTGTTCTTTTAGCATATTCTAATAATACTAATGTTGATTTTGCATTTGAATTAAAATCATAAAATACATCATTAAAACTGCCTTCTTTGCTGGCTTGTCCCGCAATATGAATAATACAATCGTAGTAATTATTTAATTTCAATAGTTTTTCGTCCGAACAATCCATATTTATAAAATTTACGTCTTGTGGCAAATTTGAAATGTATCCAGTTTTAAGGTTATCTATAACAGTTATTTTATTACACCCGTCATTTAGTTCATTAAAAACATTAGATCCAACAAAACCAGCAGCACCCGTTAATAATATATTCATTAATGTATATATTATTAATAAATATATTATTTATTATCTTTTTTATAAAAAGTAATTATGATATAAATAAATTCCATAGTAATACGAAGATACGCATTTGTGAATATTGTTTTTGGAATAATCTGTTAATCCAAACCAATGCAAAATTGTCATACATAATAAAATATCTCTATCATATTCCAAAAATAAATCCAGATAGTTATCCATATTATTATTTATATTTACATCAATGTTTTGATTTTCATTTATTATAAAAAAATGTTTGTTATTACTATTAATTTCATCAAAACCGCTCAGTGAATAAATTATTTTACTCATGTCGTATTCTTTGAGACCAAACAATTTGGTATTTCCAAAATAGCCTCTAGGATCAATAAACCATATTTTATTATTTTCATCCACTAAAATATTTGACATGTGTGGGTCCCCATGAATTGTATTATATTTTGTTTTTGCATTTCTTTCAATATAATAATTTTTTATTTTTCTGTATATATCGTTTATTATATATACATGGTCACGTATGATAGTTTTATTATTTACGGTCTTTATTTGGTTAAAATATGATAATAAGTTATTTATATTTTCAATTCTCTTTAAAACTTTGTCATAAAATTCAATTCTTAAATCAATTAATAAATTGTTTATAGATATATCGCTAATTTCTACTTTATGAATTTTATCTATATTATTTATTATATTTTTCATGAAGTCCCTTTGTTCCACAATATTACAATTGTTGAACACTTCTATGGCAGGTTTTGCATTTAATATTTTTTTCATTTTAAAATAATTTTCACCAAAATATATAATTTCTGGAATATTATTCAAATTGTGATATTTATAAAATAACATTTCATATGAAATTATTTTTTCACCATAGAGGCAAGTGGCCTCTTTTTGAATAATATCGTTTTGTAAATCAATTAATTTATTAAAATATCTTGTATTATATAAATTGTTTTTTTTATGTACAATTTCACATAATTTTGAATAATCCCCAATATCAACAAGATTTTCAATTTCATATGTATTGAAGTCCCCAAAATTTTTTTTATAACAATCACATATATCCATTTTTGGTTCAAAAATGTTAAGTTTTTTGAATGATGAAATGTAATAAATACCAATTATATTACCATATGGTTTTTTAATAATATTGTTATTATGAGCATCATATCTTCCATAATTTTTATATGTGAAAATTATATTTTTATCATCAAATAAATTTTCGGAAATGGTTGTTACTGGAAAAATGTCACACCATGTTATTAAAACTTTTTTATTAATAAATTTATCATCTTTTAATGACATATTTAAAGTATAACTGTTTTCTTCTCCATTATTACAATCAACATTTATAATTTCATATTGAATATCAAATAATTTTAAATAGAAATCTACTATTATATTATATTCAGAATCTATAATAATAACAAATTTTTTTGAATATTTTTTCCAATAATTTATGATTTTTTCCAAGATATTTTCGTTATCGACATTGACTAGTAATTTTGGAATATTTTTTGTTATTGGAAGTAATCTAGTGCCTTTTCCTGATGCACAAATTACAACATAATCTAAAATATCATTTGACGCTTTGCTTATAATTGCTTTTGAATATATTTTTTTATTTACATTCTCTTTAAAATAATTATAGTCGTCATTTACATTATATTGAATATCTTTAAAAACAGAAATTAAGTCAAAATTTTCTGAATATGAAAAATCAAATAAATTATCAAAATTAAATAGTACTTCTCCCTTAAAAATATTATTTCCACATACATATATTTTCTTTGAGTTTGACAATAATAATCCAATTTCAATTAATGAACCGATATGGTCTTTTTCACCATTTTCCAAATAAAGTATTCCAAAATCAGATTCTGATATATCATTTTGTATAATATCACATATTGTTTTTTTATCATTGTCGTTTATTTCATTCTTATTTTTATTTATATCTATCCAACCTGCTACAATAGGAAAATATTCTCTCATTTCAATCCATTTTTCACGATGAATTGTTTTTGAAGAAATATAGAATGGTAAATAATTGAATCTTGTTTTAAACCTATATTCTAATATTTTTTCAAAATTTGTAATGCAATTTTTAGAATTTATTTTTTCATAATAATAATATGTATTATCATTGACCAGAATACAATTATATATAACGTTAGATGCAGAAACCCATCCTTTATAAGAATCTTCAAATACTAAAATTTCGTGAAGTTTAACGTGATTAATTATTTTTTGAATCAGTTTTATATAGCAAGAACTATCCGGTTTTCTTTTATCAACATCTTCCCTAGTAATTATAACACTGCATTTTTTTAAAAATGAAAATTTATGAATAATTGAATTAACTGTTTCATGAGATGAATCCGTCACTATACAAATGCATTTTCCACGCTTCAACAATATTGAAAAAAAATCATCAAAACCTTTAACTAATTCAATATTTGATATTTCATTTTTATAATAATCACTCTTGCATTTATATATTTTTTCATATTCATTTTTGAACATAATGTCAAATGAATTATCTATAGAATGATGAATTTTACAATAATCGATCCATGTTAAATCATAATCTATTACATCTTTTAATGCTTTTTTATAACAATTATAATGAATTTTTTCTGAATTTATAATAACACCGTCTAAATCAAAAACATATGCATTGAAATCTAGTATGTTCATATTATATTTTATATTTTATATTTTATATTTTATATTATTTTTACACATAAAAACAATATAATATTTTCTTCTGTTACATTTCCGGTTATTCTTTTTTGTTTCCTATTATGTGATATTCTTTTTCTAGCTATCTTATTATCATTACATTCGTTTGGTAAAATTGGATCGAGCGGATTTAGATGTGGATGATAAAAATTGTAAAAATGATCAAACCATTGTTATTGAACCGGAGGAGTAGAAACCGACGCAGTTGTTTGAATAATCATTTGATTTATTAAACAGGGCACCGCGGTTACACCAATCAAAATCCACATATTATCAATAATCATCGCTCCATTGACAATAATCCACCTCGCTGCTATACAATGCGGTGTTTTTGTGAGAAAGGACGACATTAAAAATCCTAAAAATGTCTTGGGTGTGCAATAAGTAGAATATACATGGGATGCAAGATAATGTATGAAAATCCATAATATATACATTTTTGCATAATATGCCACCGTTTTTACATAAGGCTGGTCAAATTTAGTTTTCAAGAAATCCAACATAAAAAGTTGCTCGTAATATTTTTATTGCGATTGTGTATAAATATAATCTCTGTATCTCTAAATGGATTTGGAAAAACAAAATCGGATCGTGATTTTACAAGAACCTAAACCCAAATCCAAGAATGTAGCTTTACGCAAAGAACCGGTAAAACGCGTCATTACCGAATCAAAAAAATGGAATTTTACGGAGATCGAATTGTCGCCATCCTATCAACGGACCCTTTTACTTGATCAAGAACCCTCATCAGAAACCGTCGATTTTGTAAAACAGCAAATCCGGGGGAAAATATCGGGGTATAAGTCCCAGGATCGTGAAAAATCGCTGTTTTGCCAAGAAAAATTCGTAACAGAATCCGATGTCCTATCTTTGTTTGAAACCTCGGAATTGATTTGTTATTATTGTAAAGAGGATGTTTTGCTTTTGTATGAATATGTTCGCGAATCCAAACAATGGTCGTTGGAACGGTTAGATAATAAATTTGGCCATAATCGAGATAATGTAGTTATTGCGTGTTTGCGGTGTAATTTACGCAGAAGATGTATTCATTCAGAACGCTATGTTCAAACACAACAAATGCGAAACGTCGTAAAAATGCCTTGATCTATGGTTTTATTTCCATAAACTATAAAATAAATTATATGTAAAACAATTTATTTTATTAGCATAATAGCATTGATTTACATCCGGGAATAAATTTATCCCCGGGCTTTAGGTCTATCAAAGAGGGTGGGTGTTTTTGTATCCGCAAACTAAATATGTGTATGGATACAAAAACACGAGCAAGCTTCACGAGACCTCGATCATTATTTGGCACCACCGCAACTACTACACCCACCTTCAATAGTTAGTAATAACATAGGCGTTTTTAACGTGGTTCTGGTTAAAGCAAAATTATATTGTGTTCCTTGTTGTGACTGTGTTTGTATTTGGTCTGGTTGTGGGGGTGGGGGTGGGGGCGCCAATGATATTGATGAGTGTAACATGGGTTGTCGTTTATTTGTGGAACGTAAAGCAAAATTAAATTGTGATCCTTGTTGTGTCTGGGATGGTTCGGGTTGTTGAGGCGTCAATGCAATTGATGCCAATTTTGATTTTGTTATTGAAACATTATCAATAACCCATTTATAACTTATGTATAAATTAGGATCTAACAAATAGGGATATGGTAAATAAAAATAACCTTTTGCACCCCACGATCCACCCCAACTATTACGCACAATCCAACAACCTTTTTGACTCGTATTTGTTGTCAAAGTCATTTGACCTGTACCGTCTTTTAATATTTTTACGGTAGATTTATACCATTGAATATTATCATTGTACCCGCAAACTAATACCGCATGACCTCCATTATCCGTTTCATTTATTTGATCAGGCATAGGAACCATTCCAGTTGTTGCAACAAAAGATGTTAAAAACGAATCGAAAATGGCAAGTCCTGTCGAAAAGGGAAGTCCTGATGCCAAAACAGTTTTCATTGCAATAATAGTATTTGGTATCGAGTGATCCTTTACTACTTTATGTTGAAGAGCTTGGGTGTAAGCGGAAGTTGATGGTGCGATTTTAAATTTAGATTCTACATATGGCCATATTGCCTCACTACAAACGCCATTTTGAACAAGAGATGTTATACCACTGTATAATTCGGCCCCATTATCTTGATTAATAGAATTTTCTATTTTTCGTTCATTATAATACAGAAAAAGACGCGATGGATTTCCGATTGTGTTATCTAACATTTGATATGCAGCACATAAGGCATTCGCAGTACAACTTCCAATATTTCCTTGATTATAAACTGGAGGAAGTTTTGGTCTTAAATCCGCTAATGGAGGAAGTACTGGATTCGGCGTTGCTTTTAATGCCGACATCAACAACGGATGCCGTTTATTTTTAACAACGGTTGCATCTTGACTTGTATGTTTTAATGTGCATTTCTTATCAATGATAGATAAATCTTTATCTAAACTATGTGATAATGGAGGTGAGTACTTTTGTACTGTATTAATTCTAAATACGAGATCAAACGGCATTGTGTATATATTATTGTGATAAAACTATTTACAAAATATGTAATGTGATATATAACTATGATACTTCATGATAATATACGTCTAAAATTGGATGGGTTTTATAAGTCAAACCGTATTCCTCATCTTCTTTTTCATGGATCTTCAGGAACAGGTAAGAGGACCCTTATATATGAATTTGTCAATAAAATTTACGGCGGGGATAAACATAAATTGAAAACCAATGTTATGTTTGTCAATTGCGCACATGGTAAGGGTATCAAATTTATCCGCGACGAATTGAAATTTTTCGCCAAAACGAATATCCAAGGGACTCAGGGTGTTACGTTCAAAACCATTGTACTATTTAATGCGGATAGTTTGACAATCGACGCACAATCCGCTCTGAGGCGTTGCATAGAATTATTTAGCTATAATACGCGTTTTTTTATTGTGGTCGAAAATAAACATAAATTGTTGAACCCCATTTTGTCGCGTTTTTGTGAGATTTATGTTCCAGAATATATCGACGCTGGTGGTAAAATTCTGAATTTACATCAATATAATTTGATGCAAAAATATGGGGGTCATGATGACGGTGAGGTGAAACAGTGGTTGGATTCGAAGATTCTGCCATTACTGAATGGCGATGGCAACAAAGATCCATCCATCATGGTAAATATTGCGTCGGATACATATGAGGCTGGATTTTCATGTTTGGATTTGATGGATTGGTATAAAGGGTTGGGTACAATCGATCCCCACCAAAAATCTGAATGGTTGATCCATTTTCAAAAAATAAAAGGGGAATATCGTTGTGAGAAATTGCTAATCCTGGCTATTTTGGACAAAATTCGAACGTGATGTAAAAATATTCGTATGTATAACTTATTATCCATCCGTGCATAAATACATTTATCCCGTAAAGGATATAGGTCTCTCAAAGAGGGTGGGTGTTTTTGGATACAAAAACACGGATAGACCTTAACATTCATATCATTACTCATTATATATGTATATAATATATAATGAGTCCCCCCATAGATCCATCCTATAGTTTAGTTTTTTCAGGAAATGCGTTAAGTTATTTATCATTACCGGTAAATAAAAATGAATATTTAGAAATTGGGAGAGGAGATTTTACCATAGAATGGCAACAATATCAAACCGACGCAAATTCAACACCGTCCATTTTTCAAGTAGGAACCTATCCATATATCAATATAGGTATTAGTGTCGGCCCCGATGGAGAATTTTTTTGGGATTATAATGGGATTAATGGTATAATTACAAATCTCTACGATTTTAACGATAAATGGATATATTTCGCCATTTCACGTACAGGAACAAATTTATCCTTTTTTATTAATAATACTCAGGTGGTTTCGGTTCCTAATAACTACGGTTTTTCCAATTTTTCATCCAATTTTTTAACCATAGGAAATGAGAATAATCCAACCGTCGATTTTGCATTTGGAGGACGTATATATGGTTTTACATGGACAGTTGGTGTCGGGCGATATTCTATAACAAACCCTCCTACTATAATTCCAAAACCCACTTATGCAA
>Ga0114979_10000119_pt1 | contig 48390 bp, 43 predicted proteins | sample S_140625_EF_Meta_FD_87315 | JGI IMG/M metagenome (GOLD analysis project Ga0114979, IMG submission 87315) | Freshwater microbial communities from Lake Simoncouche, Canada to study carbon cycling - S_140625_EF_MetaG | ecosystem: Environmental > Aquatic > Freshwater > Lake | place: Lake...
CCTCGGCCGAGCGGGCCGCCGCCGACGAAGCTTGGCGACGGGCTCAGGCCGGAGAGGAATAGAACGCATCGACCGCACCATCAGTTCCGTCTTGCCCTTGGCGCGGCCTCATCGCTTTGGCGTTCTGCCCCTTTTGCCCCTTACTTCATGGGCAAGCAGGGGGTGGGGCGAGAAGGCTCCCACCAACGGGCGAAAGGTAGGGTAGAACGACCGATCACCTGTTTCTACGGCCAACTTTTAAAAGTCCGTTTTACTTTCTTCGCGCATACCACCTCTGAAAACAGGGGGGCGAAGGCGTCGGACACTTTGTCACTTGTCCGCCCCCATCGAAACGAAACCGTGAAGCGAAAAAAGGGGACACAAAGGGGACACACCTTAAAAAAGAAGGCACAAAAAAGCCCTCAAAACCGTGTGTAAGTTATTGAGGGCCAAAATGGTGCAGCTGTAGGGAGTCGAACCCCAAACCTTCTGATCCGTAGTCAGACGCTCTATCCAATTGAGCTACAGCTGCGTGATGGGAGGTGAGAGAAAGCAAGGTTACGAAAGCCCGCGCAAGCGCTTTTTCAAAAAAACACCGCGCCAACCGAAAAAACACCCCCGCCGCCCACGCACGAAGAGGTAAACCTAAGGTTGAAAAGCGCGCCCCCCCACCCCACTACTTGCACCACGTGGCCAAAACGACCAACACCTCACCTGCCAGCGAAACCGCCGGCACCGAAACCTCCTTCGAGACCGCCATGGAGCGGCTGGAAACCATTGTCGAAGCCATGGAGGCCGGCGACGTCCCGCTCGCGGAGTTGCTGACCAAATACGAGGAAGGCACCCGCCTCGTCGCCCGTTGCGAAGAGCGGTTAAAGACCGCTGAACTGAAAATTGAACAACTGAAACGCCAGCGAGACGGCTCGCTGCGGCCCGAACCCTTCGCCGCCGTCCAAGCCCCCGAATCCGCCTGATTTTCCGCCCTCCGTGCCCGCCTCCCTCCCGCCCTCCCCGAGCAACTCGCGCCTGCTCGATCTCATCCGTTCACCCGACGACGTCAAAGGCCTCTCCTCCACGCAATTACCCGCGCTGGCCGCCGAGATCCGGGAGGAACTGATCCGCGTCACCGCTCGTAACGGTGGCCACATCGGCCCCAATCTAGGCGTGGTCGAGCTCACCCTAGCCCTGCACCGGGTCTTCTCCACCCCGCGCGATAAGTTTGTCTTCGACGTGGCCCACCAAGGCTACGTGCACAAGCTCCTCACCGGTCGCCTCGCCGGCTTGCAAAAAGTCCGCCAGACGGGCGGCGCTTCCGGCTTCCTCAACCGCAGCGAAAGCCCCCACGATGCCTTCGGCGCCGGCCATGCCGGCACCGCCCTGTCCGCCGCGCTGGGTATGGCCACCGCTCGCGATCTCAAAGGCACCGATGAACACGTGGTCGCCCTGTGCGGCGATGCCGCCTTCACCTGCGGCATCACCCTCGAAGCGCTCAATAACGTCGTCAGCTCAACCAAACGCCTGGTCGTCGTCCTAAACGATAACGAGTGGTCCATCGCCCGCAACGTCGGCGCTATCGCCAAATACCTCAACCGGCTCTCAACCAACCGCACCTACAACAAGGTTTACCACGACGTGGAGCAGTTCTTCCTCGGCCTGCCCGGCGGCCGGGATATGAATCGCCTCTGGAACAAGTGGAAACGCGAGACCAAAGACTTCTTTGTGGAGTCCTCGCTGTTTGAGAAATTCGGCCTGCGCTACCTCGGCCCGATCGACGGCCACAACCTCGACGAGCTGATTAAGAACCTGGAGTTTGCCCGCGACACCGACACCCCGATCCTCCTCCACGTGATCACCGAGAAGGGCCGCGGTCTCGATGCCGCCCGCGCCCACCCGGAGAAATTCCACGGCCTTGGCGCGTTTGATCCCACCACCGGCGAAGCCAAGTCCGGTCCGCCCGGCACGCCCCCCAGCTACCAAGATGTCTTCGGCCGGGAACTCGTGCGCCTCGCCACCGCCGATTCCCGGATCGTCGGCATCACCGGCGCCATGCCCAGCGGCACCGGGCTGAACCAACTCGCCGCTAGCGTGCCACGCCAGTTTTTCGATGTCGGCATCGCCGAGGAACACGCCGTGGTCTTCGCCGCCGGCCTCGCCACCCAAGGCCTGCGCCCGGTCGTAGCCATTTACTCGACCTTCCTGCAACGTGCCTTCGACAACATCCTGCACGATGTCGCGCTCCAGAACCTGCCGGTCACCTTCTGCCTCGATCGCGCCGGCCTCTCGCCCAACGACGGCGCCACCCATCACGGGCTCTTCGACCTGGCCTACTTGCGCTGCGTGCCCCGCGCCGTGATCATGGCCCCGCGCGACGAACACCAACTCGCCGCCATGCTCCGGACCGCCCTCGCCCACGACGGCCCGGCTTTTATCCGCTACCCCCGCGGCTCCTGCACCGGCACGCCGCCGCCGCCCGAATGCGCCATCCTGCCTCTCGGCCGGGCCGAAATCCTCCGTCCAGGCCGGGATGTGGTGCTCTGGGCCATCGGCACGATGTGCGCCGATGCCCTCGCACTAGCCGACCAACTCCACACCTTAGACCAAGTCGACGCAGGGGTGGTTGACGCCCGCTTCGCCAAGCCGCTCGACTGCGAACTGCTCCTCGCCCAAGCCGCCGAGGCCCGCCTGATTGTAACGCTGGAGGACGGCGTCGTCACCGGCGGTTTCGGCTCCGGGGTGCTCGAAACCCTGTCCGCCGCCGGCTTGAACACACCGGTCGAGCGCCTAGGCTGGCCCGACGTTTTTGTCGACCACGGCTCTTCCGTCACAGAACTTCGCGCCGCCCACGGCCTAGCCCCCGCTGACTTGCTGCGTCAGGTGCGCGGTCGCCTAGCCCGACTTGAGGCCGTGACCGCCTGATCTTCTTTCCGCACGTTCACCTCCCTTCCTTCCCGTGCCCTCTTACCCGGTCCGCTCGCCCAAGCCCAAAGCCAACCTCGTGCAAAACTTCCGCGGCGAGGCGCGCATCGCCGTGCCCCTGCACCCGCTCGAACACGCACTGGTGGTGGTGGCGATCATCCACCTCTGTTTCCTGCCTTGGGCCTTCGGCACCCGCACGCCTTGGGCGCAAATCGTCTCTCTCGGTCTTGCCGTGCTCGCCTTTGTCATCGCCCTCTGGCCGCGCCGTTACAGCGGCGAACTCGCGCCCGAAGGAGATTTCACCCTCCACACTTGGCCCCGCCTGCTACGCTTCCCCCCCTTCTGGCTCGGGCTCGGATTCTGCCTCTACATCGTGATCGGCGCGCTCAACCCGTCCTACGAACGCATGAGCAACGGCTCCGTGTGGTATCTAAAACCGCTCGAACATATCGACTGGTTACCCTCAGGGCTGGACGCGCCGTTCGAGATCATGAACGCGTGGCGCACCCTGATCATCGTCGCGGCCGTGTGGCTGCTCGCCTGCTCCCTGTGGACCGCCATCACCCGCCGCACCGCGATCCAAAGTATCCTCACGGCAGTCGTCATCAACGGCGCCATTCTCTCCTTGGTCGCCATCCTGCAAAAGATGACGGGGGCGAATAAAATCCTATGGTTCCTCAGCGGGGCGCCGGAGTATTTTCACGGCACTTTTTACTATAAAAACCACGCCGCCGCCTACTTCAACCTGACCGCGATCGTATCGGCAGGCTTGATGATCTGGCACCACATCCGCGGCTTGCGTCACCTTGAAAGGAGCAGCCCTTCACCGGTGTTTGCCTTCGGTTTTATCGTGATCGGGTCCTGCGTATTCATGAGCGGGTCGCGCACCGGCATGATCCTCCTCACCGGCTATATTTTGATCATGGCGACGACTTACCTGATCTGGCGCCTGAGGCGCAGCGCCGGCCCATCCAACCGCCTCCTCACCGTCCTGGCCACCTTGGCCATTCTAGGCTTTGTCGCCACCGCGATCTATTTTCTGAATCTTGATAAGAGCATAGACCAAATCCGCCGCCTCGCCAACGAAGACAAACAGTGGTCAGTCGAGGCTCGTATCCAGGCCCGCGACGCCACCTATGAGCTGTTTCGCGATCAGCCCCTGACCGGCTGGGGTGCCGGTAGCTTCCGCCACGCTTTTCCGTCCCACCAGCAAAACTATCCGGACATCTTCCGCGGACCCGGGCGCCGTTATTTTTACTGGGAGCACGCCCATAATGACTATGTGCAAGCCTTGGCGGAGTTCGGTATCATCGGCTTTGCCCTGCCCGTGCTCGCGCTGCTCTGGCTAATTGTGAAACTCTGCCGGCTCGGTGGCTACCGCCATCCCGCGTTTCTCCTGACGCTCTTAGGCCTCGGCCTGACGCTGTGTCACTCTTGGGTGGATTTCCAGCTCTACAACGCCTGCATCCTCACGACCTTCGGCGCCATCGCCGTCTTGCTCGTCCGCTGGGCCGAACTCGAAATCAACCCCGGCAACATCACCCCCTCCACCCTGCGCGGTTAAACCGCAAAAAACCCGCCTCGATGAAGAGGCGGGCGAAAAGCGCGTTTAACTTAGCCGAGACTTACTTGGCGTCCTGCGCGGAGACCGGAGGAGTGGTCACCGAGACCGGCTCTGCGGCGGGCGCCGGGGCCTTGATCTCGAGCAGCTCCACGTCGAAAATCAGCGTCGCATTCGGGGGAATGGAACCACCCGCACCCTGCTCGCCGTAGCCGAGCTTGGACGGGATGTAGAGCTTCAGCTTGCCACCGACGCCGACCAGTTGGAGCCCCTCGGTCCAGCCGGGGATGACGCCATTGAGGGGGAATTCCGCCGGGGTGCCGCGCTGCACCGAGCTATCAAACACGGTGCCGTTTACCAAGGTGCCGGTGTAGTGGACCTTGACCGTGTCGGTGGGGACGGGCTTGGCGCCGGTGCCCTCTTGGATCACCTCGTAACAAAGTCCGGTGGGAGTGGAGAGGACCTTGGGGTTCTTTTTCAATTCAGTGAAAAAGGCCGACGACTCCTGATCCGCCGCCGCCGCGAGGCGAGCCTGGGCGACCTGCTGGCGACCGCCGAGCACGCGCTGGATTTCAGGACCGAAAGCTTCGGGGCTGAACTTGCCCTTCTCGCCACTGAAGGCCGCCTCGAGGCCCTTGAGCGCGGCCGCCTTCTCCTCGGCGCTGATGCCGAACTCGGCGATACCGATGCGCTGGCCAACGAGGTAACCAAAGGCCTCAAAAACCTGCACATCCGTGTAGGCGGGGGCAGCCGGGGCAGCCGGGGCCGGGGTCGCGGCAGCCTCATCGGCGGCGCGAACAGTGCTTAGAGCGCCGACGGCGGCGAGAGTGGAGGCCTGCAGAATACGAACGAGTTTCATGCTTGGGTTTGGGTAGGGTGGATGGGAGGTGGATCGAAGATGGGCGAAAAGCTCGGACCACCGACGAAATGACCACCCTGCCGCTCCCCGCACCTCGGTGGCAAACCCATAGTCAACACGCCGCCTGCTTTCCTTTCGCAGGCTTGTCGGCGACCCCATCCCCCCTTTTTCTAACCAAATCGCATGCACCCCCACTCGTTCTGGACCAGCACCGACGGCCAAATTCTTACCGTCCGGCGCAAGGACGCCCGGACCCTTTCCGTGACTTTAGGGTTCCAGCCCCGCCACCCCGCTGAATGGGAGTTCATCAAAGCCCACGCCTCCGCGCTTAGCTTCACCGAACGCAGCACCCTCGCCCGAATCGGCATCGAGATGCTGACACTAGGAACCCCCCGGATTGAAAAAAATGGCGTCATCCTCGAAGCCGACGCCTTCCTCTACGACGAGAGTTTCCCCAACGCCCCCTACTGGCAGCAACTCCTCCGCCCCGGCATTCCCGTCGGGCGCCTGTTTCACGCCCCTGCCGAGGCCAAGCTCACCTCGACCGAAATCTGGGACGCCCTGAAGGCCAACCGCCTCAAACTCCCCGCCACCACCAGTATCGACCGCTACGGCCGCGTCTTTCTGACTCCCCACCCCGTCACTTATACCCTGAACCCCCGCCTCGCCCGCCCCGCCTTCGAACGCCTGATCGCCGGCGATTCCGGCCGCGGCTTCCTCGACAAAGTCCAGGTGCGCCGCGAGGCCTCCCCCATCTCGGTCGCCCCTGGCTCCGGCATCCTGACCAGCTGCTCGATGTATCTAAAAGAACACTACGTCGTGCTCAACCCCGGCGCGGGTAACTTCGGCATCCACACCAGCGCGGTGCTGCTCGATCCCGTCAAAACTCACGGCACTAACATCATGCTGGAGATCTATAACCTCGGCGAACATCCCGTGGTCAATCCGGTGGTGTCGGTTGACGTCTACCGCGCCCCCCTGCCCCCCGCCGCTCCGGCCAAGAGTCAGGCCCGTCGCCGCCAGCAGGACGTGAATGCCGCCCGCAGCCTTTATAATTGTCTGGAGGCCAACCCGCCCCCGCCCGACGCCGCCGCCGCCAAGCCGCGCACACGTATCACCGTTGAGGGGCAGAGCTCCACCATGGCCAATCCCTCCATCTTGGTGGATGCCGCTACCTTCGCCGCCCTCCGCGAAAAAACCACCCCGCGCCGCCGCGGCGGCGTCTGCGGACACCCCACCATGATCCAAGCCCTCGACGCCGCCCCCGCCGGCGCCGATACCCTGCTGGTCGATTATTTTCCCAATCTGCTGGAACACGTCGAGTTGCTCACGCGCCTCGCCAAAACTCCGATCAAGCGCCTCGTTTTCCGCCGCCCGTCCCGCACCCACGGCTTCTTCCTCTCCAGCAACGCCCACGCTCGCTTGGATACCTTTGAAGCCCTTGGAATTAAGGTTTATTGGTTCAACGCCGAACTCGGCGACCTCTACCTCCACGCCTACCGGAAAAGCCACGGCTTTTTTGTTCGAGAGGAACTGGTCAAACGCTTCCAAGAGTCCACCATCCTAGCCTTTTATGGCAGCGCCATCAGCCTCGACGCATCCCAGACCCGCCGCATCGCCGGTCTGATCGACCGCCTCGCCGGCTTCATGGGCCCGAACGTCGGCGTGCTCACCGGCGGAGGCGGCGGGGTGATGCGCCTCGCCACCGATCAAGCCCGTGAAAAAGGCGCCCTCACCGGCGCCTGCTTCCTTGAACTGGAAGCCCAACCCCCCGAGCTCGGGGTGGACTTTTTTAACACCTTTCAGGAAACCTCGCGTCATTTCCGACAAAAGTGGTTCGAGGTCGCGGACTTTTGTATTTTCAACACCGGCGGCGTGGGCACGCTGGAAGAGGTCGGTATCGAGCTTTGTAATCTGAAACTGGGCATCCGCCCCCGCGTGCCTTACGTCTTCCTCGACCGCACCTATTTCTCCCCCTTGCGCGACCAAATCACTCTGATGGTAAACGAAAAACGAGCCCCTGCCTGGATGCTGGATTATCTACTGTTCACCGACGATCCCGACGAGGTGCTGCGTTTTTACCGCCAGAAACTGCAGGTGCTCTAACCCCCCCCCCTTTCACCCACCCCATGCTTCCTTCCTCCGTCCTTGTCGTCGGCTCCGGCGGCCGCGAACACGCACTCGTCCAAGCCCTCCTCGCCTCCCCCGCCCGCCCCCGCGTGCTCTGCGCCCCGGGCAACGCCGGCATCGCCGCCCAGGTGACTTGTTTTCCTATCGCCGCCGACGATGTTCACGGTCTTGTCGCCCTCGCCCGGCGTGAACGCGTGGCCTTCGTCGTCGTAGGCCCCGAGGTGCCCCTCTCGCTTGGCCTCGTCGACGCCCTCGCTGCGGAAAATATCCCCGCCTACGGCCCCCGCGCCGACGGCGCGCGCCTGGAAGCCTCCAAGGTGTTCACCAAAGAGCTCCTCCTTAAACACCGCATCCCGACCGCCCCCGCCGGGGTGTTCACCGAACTGGAAGCCGCCCTCGCCTACCTGCGCAGCCGCCGCACTCCCATCGTGATCAAGGCCGACGGCCTCGCCGCAGGCAAAGGGGTGGTCGTAGCCCAGAGCCCCGCCGAAGCCGAGGCCGCCGTGCGCGATATGCTCGCCGATAACAAGTTCGGCGCAGCCGGATCGCGCGTGCTGATCGAGGACTGCCTGTTTGGCGAGGAAACCAGTCTGCTCGTCGTGGTGTCCGGTCGCCACTACGTCATCCTTCCTACCTCGCAGGACCATAAACGCGTCGGCGAAGGCGACACCGGCCCCAACACCGGCGGCATGGGCACCTACTCGCCCGCCGAAGTAGTTACACCCGCGCTACTCGATCGCATCGAACGCGAGATCGTTCGCCCTTCGGTAGACGCCATCGCCGCCGAGGGTATCGATTTCCGCGGCACCTTGTTTATCGGCATCATGCTGACGGCCGACGGCCCGAGCGTGCTGGAATATAACACCCGCTTCGGCGACCCCGAGACCCAGGTCGTGCTGCCGCGCCTGACCGAAGATCTGCTCGCCTTGCTCTGGCAGGCTACCCTCGGGCAGCTCGATGCCTCGCGCCGCGCCGCCGAGAGCCCAGCCCATGCCTTGTGCGTCGTCCTCGCCGCCAAGGGCTACCCCGGTGCCTACGCCAAGGGCGACGTCATCACCCCGCCCGCCGCCCTCCCGCTGGACGTTAAAATCCTCCACGCCGGCACCGCCCGCAACGCCGGCGGCCAGCTCGTGAGCCATGGCGGGCGCGTTCTGGGCGTCACCGCGCTCGCTCCTTCGCTCCGCCAAGCCGCCGACGCCGCCTACCGCGTGTGCGACCAGATCGAACTAGCCGGAAAAATCTACCGTCGAGATATCGGCGCCCGCCAGTTGCACCGAACCTAAAGCTCCGGCCAAACCCGCGCTGGCTTTTCCTTTGCCCCGCGCGTCACTTTTTGCCGCGCTCCCCTGCCCGCTTCACCCAACCACCCTGCCATGACCGCCATCGCTCCCACCACCATCGCCATCGGCTCCGACCACGCCGGCTTCCGCTATAAGGAGGCCATCAAGGCCGCCCTGCTCGCCGACGGCCATACCGTGAAAGATTTCGGCACCTACTCCGCCGCCCCTTGCGACTACCCGGACTGGATCCGCCCCACCGCCGAGGCCGTCGCCCGCGGCGAGTTCCACTACGGCATCGTGCTAGGCGGTTCGGGCAACGGCGAGGCCATCGTCGCCAACAAGGTCAAAGGCATCCGCTGCGGCCTCTGCTGGAATGAAGAGGTCGCCATCTGGAACCGGTCGCACAATGATGCTAACGTGCTCTCTCTCGGCGAACGCACCGTCACAATCGAAGAGGCGCTGCACATCGTCCGGACCTGGCTCGCGACCCCCTTCGAGGGTGGTCGCCACCAGCCCCGCATCCAAAAAATCGAGGCCGTCTGAACCGCTCTGTGGCCGCGCCGGGCTCTCCCTCCGCGGGCAGAAATTCCGCTTGCCGCTCCCCTCGGACAAAACCTAAAACAATCCCTTGCAGATGTCAGCGGGGTGTAGCTTAGCCTGGTAGAGCGCTACGTTCGGGTCGTAGAGGCCGTGAGTTCGAATCTCACCACCCCGACCATCTGCCACGCCAGACTCAGGATTCACCACCCGCCGCCCGTGTCTTGCGTCCTGCCGGAAACGACGCCATTCGCCCTTTGCCAACCGCCCCTCGGATGACTCCCACCGCCGCCAAACGCACCATCGACATGCAGGTCCTCGCCGACTGGATCGAGCCGGGCGCGCGCGTGCTCGACCTCGGTTGCGGCCGCGGCGTCTTACTGGAATTCCTCGCCCAGACCCGCGGCGCCCATGCCTTCGGCGTTGACCTCGATTTCGCCAAAATCACCGCCTGCGTGCGCCGCGGCCTGGCCGCCTACCAAGGCGATATGCTGGGCTACATGCGCGCCCTGCCCGATGGTCATTTTGACCACATCGTCTGCTCCCGCACGCTGGAAGAGGTCCCCGACCCCGCCGCCGTGCTCGCCGAGGCACTCCGCGTCGGCCGCGCCGTAACCGTCGGTTTCGCGAACCACGGCTACTGGAAAAACCGCTACGACACCCTGGTGCTCGGCCGCAAACCGGTGAACCCAGTTTATCCTGCCACTTGGCAACACAGTCGCCCGGCCAACCCCGCCACCATCGCTGATTTTGAGGACTTCGCCGCCGAGGCGGGCTACCGCGTAGCCCGGCGCGCCCACCTGCGTGGAGACTGGAAAAGCCCCTGCGTATTCGCTCCCAATCTGTTCGCCGGCTACGCCCTCTACCAACTCACGCGCTGAGTCTAGCTGACCGCCCCCTCGGCAGGAGGCTCGACCCATTTGCCGTGCTCCTTGATCAGCGCAACCAGGCGGTCGTCCGCCTCGGCCTGCGGCAAGTTATATTGCACGCACTGTTTGCCCACGTAGAGGTTGATCTTGCCCGGCGCCCCGCCGACGTAGCCGAAATCGGCGTCGGCCATCTCGCCCGGCCCGTTCACGATGCAGCCCATAATGGCGAGCTTTACGCCTTTCAAATGCCCGGTTCGCGCCCGGATGCGTTGTGTCGTAGTCTGCAAATCAAAGAGGGTCCGCCCGCAACTCGGACACGCCACAAACTCGGTTTTGGTGCTGCGGGTGCCCGCCCCTTGGAGGACGTTGTAGGCGAGCTTCAAGGCCCGCGCCGGATCGACCTCCGTCTCCACACTCACGAGATCGCCCAGCCCGTCGCAGAGCAAGGCCCCCGCCAGCACCGAGGCATCAAGCAAACGCGATAAAAAGTCCGGCGCGGGCGCGACCTGCGTGGCCGCCGTCGCCCGGATCCAAAGCGGCGCCCGCGAGCCCAGCCCCGCCAGCGCCTCGGCCAGCGCCCGGTAACGACCGACCGCATGCCGCCCCACTGCATCGGGCGCGCGGTCATCGAGGGTGAACAACAAGCCCGCGTCGCCAAGCTGCCGCACCGTGTCGCCCAGCGCCGCCCCCGCCAAGGCCTCCGCAGTGGTCGCAACCGCCAGGGCGTGACCGCCCGCCCGGGCCCATTTGGCAAAACCCGCCAGCGCGCCCGCTTCGTCTACCGAGCCCCCAAAGGCCCGCGTGAAAATCAGCGGCCCAGCCGGTCGCAACGCCACCAAAGCCGCCGCCGGTAAATCCGCCGCCAATTCCAAAATCCCGACCACCCCCAACGGCCAGGCGGCGCTGGCCGCCACGGCCAACTCAGCAGCGTCGCGCACCGGCACCAGGAGCCCTTCCATCGGCGTGTCCGCCAGCCGCACCCCGGCGAAACGTGCCGCCACTCCGGCGATTTCGTGAGGACCGCCCAGCCGCGTTATCACCCGCGGTGGCGTCTCGCCACCAACCGGCCAACCCGCCCCGAGGGGAAGCGCAGTCGTGGCGCGGCGCGTATAGACAAAAGGATCCACCCGGTCCGGCGCGCCGCCACCCGCACTCGCGTTGCCCCAACCGGCCATGGCCTTGCGCACAAGGGCCTGGGCGACCGGGATCTCGTAGACACTGTCCTCGGTCAAAGACACGCGAATGGTATCGCCCAGCCCGTCACAGAGCAGCGAACCGATGCCGATGGCGGACTTGATGCGCCCGTCCTCGCCGTCGCCCGCTTCAGTCACGCCGAGATGCAGCGGATAGTCCATCGCCTCGGCCTCCATGCGCGCGACCAGCAGACGGTAGGCTTGGATCATGACCTTGGGGTTCGAGGCCTTCATCGAGAGGACGATGTCCTCGTAACCCAGCCCACGGCAGATGCGGAGAAACTCCAGCGCGCTCTCCACCATGCCGAGCGGGGTGTCGCCGTAGCGGTTCATGATGCGGTCGCTGAGCGAACCGTGGTTGGTGCCGATGCGCAGGGCGCGGCCGAGCTGCTTGCAACGCAGGATCAGGGGCGTCACCGCCTCGCGGATACGATCCAGCTCGGCATCATAATCGCCGTCGGAGTATTCGCGGACCGCGAATTTCTTTTTATCCGCGTAGTTGCCCGGGTTGATGCGGATTTTCTCCACGTGCTCGACCGCCTCCATGGCGGCGGAGGGGAGAAAGTGAATGTCGGCCACCAGCGGCACGTGGGCGAAGCCGGCGGCGCTGAATTGCTCGCGAATGGGCTTCAGGCAGCGCGCAGCCTGCACGTTAGGCGCGGTCACACGCACGATTTCGCAGCCCACCTCGGCCAGCGCAATGGCCTGCCGGACCGTCGCAGCGACGTCCTGCGTATCGCTGGTCGTCATCGACTGCACACGGATGGGATTCGCACCGCCCACCCCCACGTTGCCGACCTTCACTTCACGGGTGCGCCGACGGATGGTTTGAAAACGGGAAAGGGCGTAGGTCATGCTCATGGCGGAGATCAGTTTGCCACGTTGGAACCGGGCGACCGTTTCGGCAAGACCTCCACACTAATCTGCCAATCCCCCCGTGGAGCGCTGTTGCACGCGCCGCCGCGTTCGTTTCGCTCGGGGGATGAATGACCCCGTGTTTCTCCTGATTGGTCTCGGCGTGGCCGGCTATTTCGCGTGGCTCTGGCGGGCCGACCTGCTGGCTAATCGGGCGGCCAAGGGCGCGCCGTCCAGCCTCCTGCCCGGTGCCCTCCCGGCGACCAGCCGCGCGATTGCGATCGGAGTGCTGGGAGCGGTCCTGCTCGTCGCGGTGGAAACTTGGGGCGAGCTGCGGCTCGGCGTCGCCGGGGAGCAAACCGAGATCACCTGGCTGTTTGCACTCTACTCCGTCTTCGCCGCCGCGATCATCGAGGAACTGGTTTTCCGCGGCTACCTCGTGGTTGAGGGCAAAGGGCGGGCCGCCCTTCTCTGGGGCGCGGCCGGCGCGTCGGTGGCCTTCGCCCTGGCCCACCCCCACCTGTGGAAGTGGGAAGATGGCGCCCTGACCTGGCATTTTGACCTCAAAGCCTGGTTCAGCACCGGCTGCCTGTTCATCGGATCGCTATGGTTCTACGCGTGCCGTTTCGGTCCCTGGAATAAGAACGGTTCCCTGCTGCCCTGCTTCACCGCCCATGCCGCCAAAAACCTGGCCGTGGTCGCGGTAAAGGCCGCCCAAGGCTTTGTCGTGGGTCTGTGGTCCTAAAAAACCGGCGCTATCCGCCGAAATCCGTCGGCTCGCCGGTTCGGTCTTTACCTTAAAAATTCCGTCGCCTCTCCTCCCTGCGCCCGCCTAGTGTAGCCCTCTTATGGGACGCCAATGGCTACACGCGAAACGCGCCGTCGTTAACAACCGGAAGGGTCAGCTGGTCGGCAAGCTGGTCAAAGAAATCACCGTCGCCGCCAAACTAGGCGGAGGCGACCTCGCCGCTAACGCCCGGCTCTTCGCCGCCGTCGACAAGGCCAAAAAGGCCTCCGTAACCCGCGACGTGATCGAACGCGCCATCCACAAGGGCGCCGGCACCGGGGGCGAAAAGAGCGAGCTCACCCACGTCACATTCGACGGCTACGCCCCGCACAAAATCCCCGTCGTGGTCGAGTGCTACACCGACAACGTCCAGCGCCTCGCCCCCGAGATGCGTGTGCTTTTCAAAAAGGGTATTCTCGGCACCACCGGCTCGAATAAATTTTTGTTCGACCACGCCGGGATCGTCGAGGCCTACACCCCCGCCGCCAGCCCTGACCTCGAGGCCGCCGCGATCGAGGCCGGCGCAAACGACTTCGCCCCCCTCACCCACGCCGAGAACGACGACATTCCTGCCGAGGGCGCATCCGGTGCGCGTTTCCTCTGCGAGCGCACCTCGATCCACACCGTCTCCGAGTGGCTGAAGGCCAACGGCTGGACCGTCATCACCTCAGAAATGGGCTACCTCGCCAAGACCTACCCCGAGCTCGGCGAAGCCGAGCGCACCGAAGTCGGCGAGTTTCTCCACGCCCTAGAGGACAACGACGACGTGCAACGCGTGTGGGCCGCCTTCCGCTAGGCTAAGGCTCTCCCGGTCCATGCCTCTCCCTGCCCGCCCGGTGCTCCTCACGCTCGGCGCCCTCGGGGTGTTAGTGACGCTGATTATCGCCCTGCCTTGGCTTAGCCCGGCGCGCGGAGTCGAACGCAGCTTCGACCACCTGCTAGAAGCGATCGAGGACAACGACGCGGCCAAGCTTGAGCGCCTCTTCGGCGCCGATTACGGGCCGTCCCTCGGCCATGATCGCGCCGCGACCCTCCGCCTCGCCGCCGAGATCCGCGGCCAGTTCGCGACCTGCACCGTCTGCCGGGAACAATCCGAACTCAGCCTCGATCCCTCAAAACAAAGCGCGACCACTCGGGCCCTCATCCGCTTCCGCGGCCAAGGTAGCCCCGTCGCCCGCGCCATCGTCGAAGTCTCCGCCGCCACGCCCACACCCGCCGTTTTCAAGTGGCGACGCAACTCTTGGAAACCTTGGGACTGGCGCCTGGTCGGTATCGACCATCCCGACGCCGCCCGAGCCCTCGCCCGCTTCGAACGCCAAGCCGCCGCGCTCGGGCTCTGAACCGTTTTAGCGGTCGGCAGGCAGCTCCATCACCACGCGGAAACCGATGTGGCGGGCGCGGTCCACCTTGGCACGCGATTCGAGAACAAACTTCGCCAGCGCCTCGGGAGAATCCAAATTACTTCCGCCCGCCAGCATGGCGCGGTCGAAGACGGGATCGGCATCTAGCCACTCCGCGAGGTTGCCCACCAGGTCGCGATAGCCGTTGGGATTGGCCCGCCCGCCGTCCGTGGTGCCGACCTTGCCTTCACCTGCAGAGCTGCGCACTTCACCGGGGTTGTCCGCCAGCGCCCCACGATGCTCGGACTCAGTGGGCAGGCGCACCTTAGCGCCCATGATCCAGCCCAAGCGGGTGCAGAACTCCTGGGCGTCGGCCCAATTCACCGAATCCACCGGCATGCTGCGGCCCGGATTACGACTGGGGTTCGTGTTCATGACCGTCTCATAAATATCCTGCGGCATTTCACTCGCCAGCATCAACCGGTCATCCACCCCGATCAAAGGCAGCAAACGGTCAAACACCTTGTCCTGGACCCCCTTGATCTCGGCCCGCTTCAAACCGAGGTAGCTTAACTTGATCCGCAGCGCGCCATCGACGTAGTTACTGCGGGGAAAGTCCTTCTCCAACCGCTCGGTTAATTCTAGCGCACGGGGCAGAGCCTGATCGGCGGAGACGAGACGGCGGCGCCGCAAATCAGCGCTGATCGAACGCTCCAGGCGGGTGAGCTCGACCGCGATAGGCTGGGAGCGCGCGGTCTGGAGCTTGGTTTCCAGAACCTCGATGCGCTTGGACGAGACGAACCGACTGCGGGCAAAAAGCAGATTAACCTGCTGCTGACGGGTCAGGGCCTCGAGGTAGAGGGCCGCGGCGGCCTTATTGTCGCCCGAACGGTCAGCGAGGTCACCCTCCGCCTCCTTTGCGTCGAGTTCCTTGACAATGCTGGCGGCGTTGAGGGTGGCGATTTCTGCCTCGATCCGGTCGAAGCCGGCGAGGTCGGCAAAACGCGTTGCGCCAAATTCGCGATTGATCCGGTCAAGGGCATCGCGCGCCGAAGTGTAGCCGGCAAGGGCATCCGCCCAGCGCTGCTCTTTCACCGCTTCGCGGGCCTTTTCCAAGGCGCGCTCCTTTTCTTGGTTGAGCGGATAAACCTGCAGTGCGGTCAGCGACTTCTCGATCTCGGCCTCGCGCACGTAGTTTTTGAAACGCGAAGGAGCCGCCCCGGTATTGACCGCGCGTTGGAGTTGTAGCGCCTCCGCATAGGCCGCCTCGGCTTCCGTCAAACGCAGCGCCTTTACGTCGTCATCGCCGTCCTTAATACGCTGCTCGATGGTGCCAAGCGCACGCTTGGCCCGCAACGCATCGTATTCGCTCTCCAACCGCTCCAAGTTTTGCTGCTGAGCATAGTCGCCATGCACCGGTGAACGGGCGATCTCCCGCTGCTTCGCCACCGCCTCGGCCAACACCAGCAACGCCTCATCAGAAATAATGTCCGCCGCGGTGAGACCTTTGTAGCGCGTCTCCAAATCAGCCACATCCGCGATTTTTTTCAACAAGACCGGATCCGCCGCCGATATAATCTCCTTGGGCACCTCCTTGACCGCCCGTCCGGGACCGGAAGTGGCGAGCACATACCAGAGGCCCACCAAGAGGATCACGCCAAGGCCAATAAAAATCGCAGACCGCGAGGCGGTCCATAAATCTGAAAGCTTCTCGCGCTGGCGATAGGATAACATAGAGTAATCTTGCGATAAAAGGAGGCGCGAAGAGAAATGCAATAATTGGCCGGTTTATCCTCGTCCTTCCGGTCCGGAGCGCCACCACCCGCAGGCTGGACAAGACGCGCGCCGCTTTCACCGTAGGCCTGTTGTGATCAAACACCTCGCCATCCTCGCCCCCGGCCTGCTCGGCTCTTCCGTAGCCCGGGCCGCCCGGGAACGCGGGCAGGCCGGCCGCATCACCGTGTGGGCCCGCCGCCCCGAGGTCCGCGAAGCCTTGCGCGGCCAGCCTTGGGTAGATGCCGTCGCCGAGACCCCCATAGCCGCCGTGGCCGAGGCTTCACTGGTCGTGCTGGCCGCGCCTGTAGACCGGATTATCGCCCTCGACCAAGAAATCGCCCCCGGCCTCGCCGCCGGCGCCATCGTGACCGACGTAGGCAGCGTGAAGGGCCCCATTTGTGCCGCCGCCTCGCAGCACCCGCGGCCCCCCGGAGCCTGCTTCATCGGCTCCCACCCGATGGCCGGATCGGAAAAAACCGGCTGGGAACATGGTTTGTCCGGTTTGTTCGAGCAACGGGTCTGCTTTGTCACCCCCGCTGAAAACACCCCAGGCTCGGCCCTTCTCCTGTTGGAGAACTTCTGGCGCGCCCTCGGCGCCAAGGTCGTCGTAGCCGCACCCGCCAAACACGACGAAATCGTCGCCCACATCAGTCACCTCCCCCAAGCCGTGGCCACGAGCCTCGCCTGCACTCTGGGTAACCAAGACGGGGACTGGCGACATCTTGCCGGCAACGGCCTGCGCGACACCACCCGGATAGCCGCCGGGGACGCCACCATGTGGGTGGAGATTTTCCAACAAAACCGCGACGCCGTCCTTCAGGCCCTTACCCGCCAGGAGGAGGAATTTTCCGCCTTCCGTCTCGCCCTCGAGCGCTCCGATTGGGCCGCCATCCGTGCCCGTTTGGAACGCGGCAAGGCTTGGCGGGATGGTTTCCGCACCTGACCGCCCCCCGCCATGTCCCACCCGTCTACCCTTCCCGAGTGCCTGCCTATCACCCCGTTTACTCGGCCTGTCTCCGGCACGATCAAACTACCCGGCTCCAAGAGTCTGACTAACCGAGCCCTGTTGCTCGCCACCTTCTGCGATCGCCCCGTCGCCCTAACCGGAGCCCTGTTCAGCAACGATACCGAGTTAATGGTCGAGGCCCTGCGCGCACTCGGCTTTAACGTGGCCGCAGACGAAACCGCCGGCCTTCTGCGGGTGGATAATCAGGCCGCCGCCTTCCGCTCTGAAACCACGGTTGAACTGTTCGTCGGCCTCGCCGGCACCGCCGCTCGTTTCCTCACTGCCCTGTGCGCCGCCGCCCCCCGCGGCACCTACCGCATCCAAGGCACTCCGCGCATGAACGAACGGCCGATGAAGGGCCTGATCGACGCCCTGCGCGCACTCGGCGCCGACATCCGCTGCCTCGGCGCGGAAGGGTTTTTCCCCATCGAAATCCACGCCTCGGGCCTGCGCGGTGGCACGGTCGATATTGATGCGACCGAGAGCAGCCAGATGCTTTCCGCCTTGCTCATGGTCGCCCCGCTGGCCGATCGCCCAGTCGAGATCCACGCCATCGGCGGCGTGCGTTGGCCCTTCGTCAGCATGACGGCCAGCATCATGGCCGCCTTTCAGCCCGGGGCCGAGGACAACGTCGAACGCGTCAGCGACACCTGCTTCCGCGTGCGCAAAGGCGGCACGCCCGCCTACTCGGCACCCTCCACCTACGCGATCGAGCCGGACGCCAGCGCGGCCAGTTACTACGCGGCTCTGCCTTTCGTGGTCGGTGGTCGCCTGCGCCTAGAACACCTGCACACCGGCCTCCAAGGCGACACCGCTTTTCTCGATGTGCTCAGTCGGGCCGGCGCGACCGTGAATGCCACCTCCGGCGGCTTCGAGGTATCCTACGAAAAAACTCATGCCCGCCACGGCGTGGATGAAAATTTCAACGCCTTTTCCGACACCTTTCTCACGCTAGCCGCGCTCTCCCCGTTGTTGTCCGGCCCGACCTTTATCACCGGCATCGGTCACACCCGCCGGCAAGAAACCGACCGCGTGGCCGGCATGGCCGCCGAACTTCGCCGCCTAGGTCAGGAAGTCCTGGAAACCGAAGATACGCTCGTCATCACGCCCCGACCACTGATTCCGGATGTCACCGTGCGCACCTACCACGACCACCGCTTCGCGATGAGCTTCGGGATCCTCGGGTGCCATGACCTCCGCGGCGACGGTCGTCCATGGTTATCCATCGAGAACCCCGCCTGCTGCGCCAAGACCTTCCCGCATTTTTTCGATTTGCTCGAATCCCTCCGACGCAAAGCCTCCGTCGCCTGAACTCGCCCGCCCCCATGGCCACCTCCTTCCTCATTGTCGCCATCGACGGCGGCGCTGCTGCCGGTAAATCCACCACCGCCCGCGCCCTCAGCGCCCGCTTCAATCTGCTGCACGTCGACACCGGCTCCTATTACCGCGCCGTCACCCACGAACTGCTCCGCCAAGGGGTGCCCACCGATGACACAAACGCCATCGCCCACGCCGCCGCGCGGCTGACGCTCGGCACCCGCGTGGAAGGCCGCCATGCCCGCATCGAAATCGGCGGACATGGCGTCAACGAGGCCGACTTGCGCGGCCCATCCGTGAACGCCGCCGTCTCCCACTTCGCGGCCGTCCCCGCCGTGCGCGCCGCCCTCTTGGCCTACCAGCGGGATCAGGCCCGCATCGCCCGCGAACACGGTTTCGCCGGACTCGTGATGGAGGGGCGAGATATCGGCACGGTGATTTTCCCCGACGCCGATTTCCGCTTTTTCCTTCACGCCGACCCCGAGGAGCGCGCCCGCCGCCGCGCCGCCGAGGGCCAGCAGGACTCCATCGCCGAGCGCGACCGGCTGGACAGCACCCGCAAGGCCTCGCCCCTGCAATGCCCGCCCGGCGCGACCGGCCTAGACTCCACCCACCTCACCCTTGAGGAGGTCGTCGCCCGCGTCTCCGCCCCCATCGCGGCCCGCCTCGCCGCCCAAGCCTGAGCCACCGATTTATGTCGGACGCCGGTGAACGTTTCCCTCAGCTCCGCATGGGGCGCCTCTATGGGTTCTCTCATTACCTGCTGAACGGCCTCCGTCAGGCCCTCTTCCGCGGCGAAGTAGCCGGGCTCGGCCATATTCCGGTCAGCGGTCCGTTTCTCGTCGCCGCGAACCACGCGAGCCACCTCGACCCGCCCTTTATTGGCGCGGTCCTGCCTCGGCAGCTCGCTTTTTTCGCCCGCAAAAGCCTCTGGGGACCGGGCGCGGGCAAATGGTGGATGGATGGTGTTGGCGCGATCCCGGTGGACCGCGACGGCTCCGATCTGGCTGCGATCAAGCGCGTGCTCGGCACGCTCGAGGCCGGCGGCGCCATCGCCCTCTTCCCCGAAGGCACGCGCTCGCCCGACGGCCAGATGCAACCGGCCAAGGCCGGCGTGGGCATGATCGTTTGCAAGTCGCACGTGCCGGTCGTGCCCTGCCGGATTTTTAATAGCCACATCGCCTTCGGTCGTGGCGGCGGTCTGCGACCGAGCACGCCGGTGCACATTGTCTTCGGCCGCCCCCTTTTCTCCGAAGACTACGATCGTCCTGCCGACGGCAAAGAGCGCTACCAACGCGCCAGCGAGCGCATCATGACCGCCATCGCCGCCCTCCCGCCCCCACCGGTCGAGGTGGTGTAACACTCAGGCGGTTTTCCTGCCCCGTCGTTTGCTTCCCCGTCGGGTCGGGGTAGACTGAAGTGTCGGAAAAAATCGTTCCTCCGCCGGTCTTCCTTTCAGGGTATCGGCGGTCCCATCCCAACCCAGTGCACGGGCACCCAGCACGAAAGGTCATACCCATGAAACTCTCGGATCTGCTCGCCTCCCGCCCGGTTCTCCTGCGTCAGGCCCATCTGGCCAACGCCGCCCTAGCCTACACCACCATCGAGGCCTTCGCCGCCCGCGCCCGCGCCGCCGGTTTGCGCGGTCCCGTCCGCCTGCAAGCCATTGCCCCCTCGCTCGACCGTTTTTGCCCCCAACTCATCGCTCTGGCCGGCAGCCAGGCCGCGCTGGAGGAGCACTTCGATGAAAGCGATCTGGCGAGGCTCGCCGACGCCCTCGCCTTCGCCACCGAGTGCAGCGCGAGCGAGTTCGATTTTAATCTCGAAGACCTGCCTACCCGCTGCCTGCCCCCCCTGCGTGCCCTTTTGCGCGAAGCCGGCGTGGAAGTGGCATCCACCACACCCGTTGCCACCCCCCGCCGCACCCGGGATAGCCGCTAACCGCACGCCGGCATCGACACCCGGCCTCGCCGGTCACACCGAGAAACTCTCGCCGCAAGAGCAAGACGCCTTGGCGTTGGGGTTGGTGAATTTAAAGCCGCCCGCAATCAACGCGCTGGAGTAGTCCACCACCGTGCCCTTGAGGTAGAGCGCCGTCTTCGGGTCCACCAAAACGCGCATTGAGACACGACGATCCGTCCGGGAAATTTATGGAAGTTCGATTCAGGTGGCGTGAACACGCTCAAAGGAATTAGCGGAGCTAGGCTCGACGACGCCGGCTCGGCGGTAACCGCAGCCGCGCTAGGAAAGCAGCCGAATCTTCCGGCGCCATCACTCCGGCGACGACGTGTCCGGCCGCTTGACGCACGGCGGCCTTTCCGACGTCACCAAGCGGGAGTTCTTGGGCACAGCGGCGCACGATCGTTGCGAACGAGTTTCCATTGTAGAACAAAAAAGGGCTGGCGCGATGCGCTTGTGCGCACAGCTCCACCAGATCGGCATAGTGAAGGTCGCCTTTGGCACGGGCATTCTCCCAAAGGGCCTTCGCTTTTTCATAGCCCTCGGAAGAGCGGCCGTGCGTCGCATTACCGGCGGCGCACAAGGCTTTGTTGAGCGCTTCTACGGTGGCCCAAGGTAGAGCGCCCAACCAGTTGCGGACATAGCCATTCGCGGGCTCGGAAAGATCCATCACTGATTCAGGTTCGCGGAGGAGGAAACCTGATTGCGCACCTTTGCCTCCGCAATCTCATCCACGCCGGAAGGATGAAGAAACCCTTTGCCGGTGCGTCCATAAATCGGCTCAGGCGCGAAACGATGCTGGATGCTCAGTCCCTCGGAAACAAGATCCTCCAAAGTGACGTTGACTGGGGCGGATGAGCAGACGGTCGCGGCGGGATGCGCAAGGTCAGTGGCCATGTAAGTAAGATGCGTCAAAAGAGTTTGGGAAGCAAGACCTGACAAAGCAGGCCAAGCCAAACGGGCACGCCGGCATCGACGCCCGGCCTCGCCGGTCACACCGAAAAACTCTCGCCGCAAGAGCACGACGCCTTGGCGTTGGGGTTGGTGAATTTAAAGCCGCCCGCAATCAACGCGCTGGAGTAGTCCACCACCGTGCCCTTGAGGTAGAGCGCCGTCTTCGGGTCAACCAAAACGCGCGCTCCGCCAGTCGGCACGAGGATGTCGCCACGCTTGGGCGCGAGGGCAAAACGCAGCTTGTAACTCAGCCCGTTGCAGCCCCCGCCCGAGATCGCCACCCGCAAAAACTCACCCTGCGCCTCGCGGGCCACCAGCGCCGCGACCTTGCGCCCCGCCGCCTCCGTGAGGCGCACCAGGCGCTCATCGCCGGCACGCACCTCGACAGCGGGCGGCAGGGCGACAGGGACCAGAGGAGGGATTAAGGCGGTTTCCATACTTAAGGGACTTAAGATGTCCGCCCCGGCGCCGCACGCAAGGCCGCCCGGTGCGCCGCCAGTCGCCACGCCACCCGCACCGCGTTGGCAAAACTCTGCCCCGACGCCAGATCGCGCCCCGCGATATCAAAGGCCGTGCCGTGATCCGGACTGGTGCGCACCCAAGGCAACCCGAGGGTAACATTCACCGCCAAGTCAAATTCCAGCGTCTTGAGCGGAGCCAGCCCCTGATCGTGGTAAAGGGCGATGACCGCGTCGAACTCGCCGTTTAACTGCCGCCAAAAAACCGTATCGCCCGGCAGCGACCCCGAAAGCCCGGGGTGCCGCCGGCGCAAGCGGTCGAGGATAGGGTCGATCTGGTCCCGCTCTTCACTACCGAGCAAACCGCCCTCGCCGGCATGGGGGTTTAGCCCGCAGACCGCGATGCGCGCAGCGGTCTCCTCCGCCGCGCAAAGCTCCACCGCCGCCGCCGCCGCGCGGGCGAGCACGGGCTCATCAATCGCCGCCGGAACCGCCGCCAAGGGAATGTGCCAAGTCGCGAGCACCACCCGCAAGCGCCCACCGCAAAAAGCCATCACCGGCTCGCCGCCCCAGGCCGCCGCAAAAAATTCTGTCTGCCCCGGGAAAACCCAGCCCACACGGGCCATCGCACGTTTGGCCACCGGCCCCGTGACCACCCCGGCCACCCGCCCTGCGCGCGCCGCCGCCGCCGCGCCGTGCAGCGCCTCGACCGCGATCGCGGCCCCCAGATCATCAGGTCGCCCCGGCGTGGCGATAAACTGACTCGGGCCGACCGGACACGCCCGGAAGGCGCCCGCCTGCGGTAATCCCTCCAGCCAGCTCCGCGGCCCGTAAATTTCCACTCGCGCCACCTCCGCCGGCGTCGCCTGCCGCAGCCAGGAAGCGATCACCTCAGGGCCCACGCCCGCCGGGTCCCCGCAAGTCAGCGCCAGCCACGGGGTCAAGGGCATGCTCATGGCTTGCTCGCGGTCTGCGCCGCCTCCGCCGCCGCATTACGCGCGGCCCGCACCAACGCCCGCACCGGCCGGGCAAAACCGCGTTTTCCACCCTCAAAGAAGGCCAGAAAACGGCGCGCCTCCGCGCTGGAGAGGCTCGCCTCACCAGTCGCCGCGGCCGCCTCCGTCGCGAGTCGACGGATGTCACCAAAACGAAAATAAACCCGGCGAAAGGACTCCTTCAACTCGCGGATAGACTCGCGCGGCAGACCGCGCCGCTTGAGCCCCAATAGATTGAGTCCACTGATCTCGTCGCGCTCCGCCACGATGACAAACGGGGGCAAATCCCGCGTGATGCGGGCTAGGCCGCTGATCATCACACTCTCCCCGACTCGCACAAACTGGTGCACGCCCGCGCCGCCACCGACAAAAGTGAAAGCCCCCACTTCCACGTGGCCCGCGAGCATGACGTTGTTCGCCAGCACCACGTCATCCGCCACCACGCAGTCATGGCCCACGTGGCTGCCCGCCATGAGAAAACACCGCGCGCCCACCACCGTAGCCTGCCCCGCGCCGACCGCGCGGTTAATGGTAACGTTTTCGCGGATGACCGTGCCCTCGCCAATACGGACAAAGCTCGGCGTGGCGCGGTCAAATTTGAGGTATTGCGGATCGCCGCCCACCACCGCGCCGGGATGCACCACCACCCGGTCGGCCAGGACGGCGTGGCGGGTGACCACTGCGCCCGCCGAGATTTCACAGTCCACGCCCAGCTGCGCGCCGGGCTCGATGATCGCGGTCGGATGTATCATTGAAACAGTTACCCTCACCGTCCCCTCGGCTGGTTTCAAGCCTCGCCCTTGCCACGCCAAACCCTTACCGCCCCGGCCGCACCGGGAGGAGATCGAGCTGAGGGTCGCGCAGCAGGTCATAGTTTTTGAGGATGCGGAGGACCTCGAGGGTGTCGCTTTTGCGGTAGCTGCGGTTGACCTCCACCTTGTCGATGAGATCCAGCAGGATGGCGCGAAAGGAGAGGATGCCGTCCACGCCGCGGGCCTTGAGCAGCTCGATGCTCTGGGAGCGGAAGGGCTCCTGAGTCGGCAGGGCGGGCAGCACCAGGATCTTGGAAAACTCCTCCGCGTCGCCGCCGACCTCGCCATCCTCATTGGGGAAAAAGCGCGCCGCCTGCTTCTGAACCGCGTCCTCAAGAAACTTAAAAATCTCCGGCGAGCTCCGGAGCATGCCCGGAGTAAATACGTCCGTGTGCCACGGCTTCACCGCCACGATGGCGCGGTGCAGGTAGGGCAGCTCGGTGGCGAAGAGAAAAAAGTCCGGCCGCCGGCGGTCGCGCGTCCACAGCGGGTTGTAGACCACCAGATCGATCTCCTCGCCGCTGGTCTTGCGCCGCGCCTGCACGGCGTGCTTGCGGACTTGGCGCACGAAAAAACCGTTTTGCTCAAAATACTCCCGGACAATTCCTTCGTCGATGGCGGCCACCCCCCAAGCCAAATCCCAAACACCCAAAGGCCAAACCTGAAATGCGCAGAGCCTACACGGCGCCGACCTCTCGGAAGGCCGCCGCCGCCAGCGCCGGCTCGACGCCACCGAGTGTGGCGGCCTCGCCGAGGGCGCGCAGCACCACGAAACGCAGACCACCCGCGCGGACTTTTTTATCCCGCCCCATCGCCGCCACCAGAGCCTCCAAGGGCAGCGGTTCGCGCAAGCGCACCGGCAAAGCATGGGCCGCCACCACCGCCTCCACCCGGATAACCTCAGCCGCGCCGATCAGGCCGAGTTTTTCCGAAAGTCGCGCCGCCGCGCACAAACCCACCGCCACCGCCTCGCCGTGCAGGTAGAAGCCGTAGCCCGTGACCTGCTCGATCGCGTGCCCGAAAGTGTGCCCGAGGTTGAGCAGCGCGCGCCCGCCCTCGGCCGCCGTCTCGCGCTCGTCCGCCTCGACAATGCCGGCCTTGATCGCGCAACACCGCCTGACCACCGCCGCCAGATCGGCAGAGGCAAAAGTCAGCGGTTCACGCTCGAGACGTGCGAGCAAGGCGGCGTCGCCGAGCAGCCCGTATTTGATCACCTCGGCCATACCGGCGGCAAATTCGCGTGGCGGCAACGTGGCGAGCAGCGCCGTGTCGACATGCACCGCCGCCGGTTGGTGAAATGCCCCCACCAGGTTTTTGCCCGCGCCGAGGTTGATACCGGTCTTTCCTCCAACCGAGCTGTCCACCATCGCCAGCAGCGTCGTCGGGACTTGGATAAAAGGGATGCCGCGCAAATAACTCGCCGCCGCGAAACCCGCCAGATCGCCAATCACGCCTCCGCCAACCGCGACCAGCAGGGAACCGCGATCGATACGATTCTCGGCCAGAAAATCCCACACCCGCCCGAGCGAGGCGAGGCACTTGGTGCCCTCGCCCGCCGGCAACACCAGTCGAGGATGCTCTCCGCCCAGCGAATCGAGTGCCGCCGCCTGCCGGACGGCGACCTGCGCGTCCGTGACGATCGCCACCCGGCGTCCAGCCGCCCGCGCCGCATCGAGCTCAGCCCGCAGACGACCTAGGATAGCCGCGCCGAAAAACAAATCGTAGCTGCGTTCGCCCAGATTTACGCGAAGGGAGTTGTCCATCGTTTCGAGCAAACTGGGCGCGGATCAGAGGGTCAACCCGCCAATGCCCGCAAACGGGCGCTGGCGAATCGGCTCAGTGTTTAAAGTGACGCAGCCCGGTGAAGACCATGGCCAGACCACGGGCGTCGGCCGCCGCGATGACCTCTTCGTCCCGCACCGAGCCGCCCGGCTGGATCGCCGCCGTGGCGCCGGCTTCGGCTGCCGCGATCAGGCCGTCGGGAAACGGAAAGAGAGCCTCCGAAACCACCACCGAGCCGTGGAGATCGAGCTTGGCCTCGCCGGCCTTCCAAACCGCGATGCGCGAGCTGTCCACCCGCGCCATCTGGCCCGCGCCGACGCCCAGCGTCTGCTCGCCGCGGCAGTAGACGATGGCGTTCGACTTCACATGTTTACACACGCGCCAGCCAAACATCATCGCCGCCCATTCCTCGGCGGTGGGTTGGCGCCTCGTGACCACCTTGAAGTCAGCTGGGTTGCCGAGGATCTTGTTGCGATCCTGGACTAGGAGACCGCCAATGACCGAGCGCACATCGAGCAGGGACTCCGCGCCGACGCCCTCCTTGGCGATCATCAGGCGAAGGTTTTTCTTTTTCGCAAACACCGCCATCGCCTCGTCGCTGAAACGCGGGGCGATGATCACCTCGGTGAAGATCTCCGCAATGGTCCGCGCGAGCCCCTCATCGAGGGTGCGGTTCACGATGATAATGCCGCCGAATGGCGCCTGCCGATCGGTCGCGAAGGCCTTTTCCCAAGCCAGCTCGAGCGTATCATCCGAAGCGACGCCGCAGGGGTTGGTGTGCTTCAGAATAGCGACCGTGGGCTTCTCAAACTCGCCGATCAGGTAGGTGGCAGAGGTGATATCGAGGATATTGTTATACGAAAGCTCCTTGCCCTGCAGCTGGGTAAAATGGTCGTGGAAAGAGCCGTAGAGCGCGGCCTTCTGGTGGGGGTTTTCACCGTAACGCAGGCTCTGGGCCTTGGTCAGGCTGAGGGAGAACTGCTTCGGGTAACCGCTGAGCGCCTCGAGATCGGGCTCGTCGGCCTGGGATTCGAGGTAACGGGCGATAGCGGCGTCGTAACTCGCGGTGCGCTGGAATACCTTCAGCGCCAGCTTGCGCCGCAAGGCCCCCAGCCCGGCGGGCTGGGCGAGAGCCGCAAGCACGGCCGCGTAGTCGTCGGGATCGCAGACGACCGAGACGGCCTCATGATTCTTGGCCGCGCTGCGCAACATGGAGGGGCCACCGATATCGATATTCTCGATCGCCTCCTCAAAGTGCACGTCCTTGCGCGCGACCGTCTGCTCGAAGGGGTAGAGGTTGACCACCACCAGATCGATCAAGGCGATGCCGTGCTCACGCGCAGCCGCGAGGTGGTCAGCTTTATCGCGGCGGCAAAGCAGCCCGCCGTGGATCTTCGGATGGAGGGTCTTGACGCGCCCCTCCATCATTTCGGGAAAGCCGGTGTGCTGGCTGACCTCGGTCACGGGCAGCCCCTCGGCCGCGAGCAGTTTGGCCGTGCCGCCGGTCGAGAGCAGGGTGTAGCCGTGCAGCTTGACCAGAGTGGTCGCGAAGTCGACCAGACCGCGTTTGTCGCTTACCGAGAGCAGAGCCAGCTTTTGCATAGTAAAAACGTGAACGTGTGCGGCCCGCATCCGACGCTGGCAAGCCGCTTGTCCGCCCCCCCGCAAACGCACTTGGTTTAAGGCTTTCCGCCGGCCTCTTCCGTATTAACTGCCGGTGAGTCGTGCCCCGCGTGCGCCCCGGCCGCCTCCGCCGGCAAGGTGTGGCGGTGGAACCAGCCATGGACCGCCTCGGTGCCTCGAAAAACCGTCAAAACCCCAAACGCCACGAGCAGGGCCCCGGCCACCCGCAAACCACGCCCGCGCATCCGGGCCGTGAGCCGTTGCCCAAGCCAACCGGTGACCAGAAGCGCCGGCATGGTCGCAAAACCAAAAACATAGGCTCCCGCCACCACCCCCTCCAACGAATCACGGCTCACCAGATAAAACAGGGCCGCCAGGGAGAGACCGCAGGGCAGGAAGCCGTTGACCCAGCCTGTGAGCACACAGCGCCAAAGCGAGGGCGTCGCCCACAAAACGCTCAAGGCCCCGCAAGCCCGGCCGAGGAGCCCCCCCTCGTTCGCCAGCACCGCCGCCCAGCGCCAAGCAAAGAGGTAACCCAGCCCGATCACGATCATCACCCCGCCGGCCACTCCCGCCAGCCAGTCCTGCAGGTGGGCGAGCGGCGCGACGAGGTCCACCCAACCGGCCGCCAGCAGCAGGAGCACGCCCAGAAAGACATACGCGGTAGCCTTGCCCAATTGGTAGGCCGCGTGGCGCGCCAGCAAAAGCCCCGCCCCACCCCGCGCCCCAGCCGTGACCGCCAGTGCAAAGGGCGCGCACATACCGGCGCAGTGCGCCCCGCCGAGCAGCCCCATCAAAGCCACCGCGCCATAATCGGACCAATTCATCGCCGCGCACCCTTGTCCCGCCCGCCGGACACGCAAGCCCGCGTCACCGCCCCCCGGCGATTAGCGCCGCACGCAAGACGGATTTGATGTGCTACTTGCCAAGCGTGGCATCCTGCCTTGTTTGCCGCCTACAGTCTTCGCCCATGCCCGCTTCGCTCGCCCTTCCCGGCCTCACCGCCCGCCTCGATAAACTCGTCTACCACCACGGTGGCAAGTGCCTGCCCCCCGACCAACCGCACGCCTTCGTTTATTTCGTGACGATCCGGAACGCCACCGAGCACACCGTCACGCTACTCGGCCGCAAGTGGCTGCTCACCCACACCGATGGAGCCCTTCAGGTGATCGAGGGCGACAAGATCGTCGGCGAGACCCCCGTGCTCGCCCCGGGCGAAAGTTTTTCCTACAACAGCTACCACGTATCCAGCGGCGACGTCACCGCCGTCGGCAGCTTTCACGGCATCGACGAGACCGGCCGGCCCGTTCATGTGGTGCTAAACGCCTTCGCCATGCGCATCCCCTCTGGCTCCGAGGCAGACCGCTGAGCGGCCAGCAGCCTCAAACGTCGATCACGTCGGCCCCCGCCGCACCCCGAGGCTTTTTCCCGCTTTGGCCCGGACCACCCGCACCCGGCGGACGGCCGATCATCCGGTTCAACACAAAGTTGGTCACCCCCACGATCGCCGCACCACCCAGCGCTGACCAGAAACCATCCACGGTAAAGCCCGTGACCAGTTTTCCTACCAAGAGGAAAAGCCACGCGTTGATGACGACCAGACCCAGCCCGAGGCTGAGCAGGATGAACGGGAGGGTGAACAACACCAGCAGCGGCCGGAGCACCGCGTTGAAAAAGCTCAGCAAGACCACCACGAAGAAAAGCGTCTCCCCGTCCGTGTAGTGAATACCGGGCACGAGGCGTGCCGCGAGGGCCACGCCAAGCGCGAGCACCAGCCAACGCAGGATCAGACCGAGCAAAGGACTGTTCATCCCGCGCACCATTCGCCCCCGGCCGTCGGTCGCAATGCCGAAATTAAAACCTTCCCCGAAGTGCCTCCCCCGCTTATCGCGAAGAGAATGACCACCAAGCAGCGCCTCGACCTGATCGAACGCTACATCCACGAGCACAAATACGCCGACCTACACACCCTCGCGACGCGCTGCGATACCTCCCTCTCGACCGTCCGCCGCGCCCTCGACACTCTGGAAACCCGTGGCGTGCTGCGACGCCACCACGGCGGCGCCACCCTTCTCGCAACCGACGAACGCGCCCGCGAATACGATTTCATCGCCCGCGACGAACGCCAGTCAGCGGAGAAACACGCCATCGCCCGCCGCGTCGCCGACCTAGTCAAACCCGGCATGACCGTGATCATGGATGGCGGCACCAGCGTCTACGCCGTTGCCCGCCTGCTCGTTTCTAAACGGCTCCAGGTCATCACCAACTCCCTGCCCATCGCCGCCCTTTACGCCGACCTCGGCTCGCTCGAGACCATCGTGACCGGCGGCAGCATTGACAGCCGCCTTGGCGTGCTCGTCGGCCCTCTCTGCGAACAATCCCTCGCCCAGATCCACGCCGATCTCGCCATCCTCGGCGGCGCCGGCGTGACCGAGGCCGGAGTGTGGAACCATAACGCCCTCATCGTCGCCACCCAGCGCCGCATGATCGCCGCCGCCGAGCGGACCGTGTTCGCTATCGACGGTTCCAAGTTCGGCCGCAAGGCCCTCGCGCTTGCCACCGGCTTCGAGCCCCGCCTGACCTTGGTGACCGACCGCGAACCCGCCCCAGCCGTCGCCGCCTCCATCCGCGCCGCCAAGGCCGGCCTCGACGTCGCCGCCAGCTAGGCGCCCCCCGTGGACCGCGCTCCGGGTTTGCGTTCACCCGCGTGCTGGCCTTCGTCCCCGCGTGGACCGCAACACCGCCTTTCCCCGCTCCCCCGCCCCCGACTGCATCCGCCTGCGCGGCGTGCGCCAGAACAACCTCAAGGGTTTCGATTTAGATCTCCCCCTCGGTCGCTACATCGTGGTCACGGGCCCCAGCGGGGCGGGCAAAAGCTCCCTCGTCTTCGATACCCTCCACGCCGAGGGCCAGCGCCGCTACGTGGAGACGTTCTCCGCCTACACCCGCCAGTTTCTCGACCTGCTCGACAAACCAAAGGTCGATTCGATCGAGAACATCCGCCCATCCATCGCCATCGAGCAGACCAACACCGTTAAAACCTCGCGCTCCACCGTGGGAACGATGACGGAGCTGACCGATTACTTCAAAGTCTGGTTCAGCCACGTCGCAACCTGCTTCGATCCCGCCACCGGCCTGCCAGTCGAGGACGATACCCCCGCCTCCATCTGGGAAAAAACGCACGCCACCCGCGCCGGCGAAACCGTGGTCGTCGCCTTTAAGGTGAACCGCCCCGCCAACCTCACTTGGGCCGAGATCCTCGCCAGCCTGAAAGCCCAGTCCTACGTCCGCGTGCTGCTGCCCGCTCCCGACTCCCCGCTCCCCGCTCTCTTCGCCCACCGCCTCGACGACCTGCTCGCCGAGCCCGCCCCGCTCGCCGACGCGACCCACCTTTTTGTCGCCCAGGATCGTATCGGTCTCACCGCCGACGCGCGCCCCCGCTTCCTCGAAGCCGCCGAGCAGGCCCTGCACTTCGGCCAGGGCCAACTGCACCTCTTCGCGCCCGCCGCCGGTTCCGACCCTTCGTCTTCGAATCTTCAATTCAATCTGGTGCCTGCAGGGCACTATTCCCGTGGCCTCCACTCACCCGGCACCGGCCGCACCTTCCGCTCCGCCAGCCCGGCCCTTTTTTCATTCAACTCTCCCCTCGGCGCCTGTCCGCGCTGCCGCGGCTTTGGCCGCGTGATTGAGATCGACCTGAACCTAGCCATCCCCGACCGCTCGGTGTCCATCGCCGACGGCGCCATCAAGGCCTGGCTGGGCGAGACCTATGGGGAATCGCAAAAAGACCTGCTCCGCTTCGCCAAAAAAGTCGGCCTGCCCGTCAATGTTCCTTTCGCCGACCTCTCCCCCGCCCACCAAAAACTCGTGCTCGAGGGCGAGCCCGACTACGGCCAACCCGGCCGCGAATGGCCCCATGCTTGGTATGGCCTGAAGGGCTTTTTTTCCTGGCTGGAAAAGAACACCTACAAGACTCACGTCCGCGTTTTCCTCTCCCGCTACCGCGCCTACAACCCCTGCCCAGACTGCGGCTCCACCCGGCTCCAACCCGAATCACTGTGCTGGAAATGGCGCGGTAAAACCCTCCCCGAACTCTACCAACTCCCCGTCGCCAACCTGCTCGACCTCATTGATCAATGGGGCCTGGGCCTTGGACATTCCAAAGGGTCCGCCTCCAGCGCCCACCACGCCTTCGAGTCAATTCGCACTCGCCTGCGCTACCTCACCCAAGTCGGCCTCGGCTACCTCACCCTCGACCGGACCAGCAAGACCCTCTCCGGCGGCGAGACCATGCGCGTGGGCCTGACATCCTGCCTCGGCACCTCGTTGATTGATACCCTCTTCGTCCTGGACGAACCGTCCGTCGGCCTGCACCCGCGTGACATCGACCGCTTGCTCGGGATCATCCGCACCCTAGTGGACGCCGGCAACACCGTCGTCGTGGTCGAGCACGACGAGTCCATGATCCGCGCCGCCGACCACGTGCTGGAAATCGGCCCCGTCCCCGGCGCGAAGGGCGGCCACCTCGTTTTTCAAGGCGACCTGCCCGCCCTGCTCAACTACCCCGCGTCGATCACCGGCGCTTACCTTTCCGGCCGCCAAACCATTCCCCCGCCTGCCACCCGCCGCCCCATTGGTCGTTGGTCATCGGACCTTGGTCACTCCGGTCCGACCGCTTGGCTGACGTTCACCGGCATCCAAAAACATAACCTTCACAATCTCGACCTGCACCTGCCGCTCCACCGCTTCGTGGCCCTCTCCGGCGTGTCCGGCTCGGGCAAATCCACGCTGTTGGATAAAGTCATCCATCAGGGACTGCTAGCCAAGCGCCACCAGCTCACCGAGGACTCCGCCCGGATCCGCGCCATCACCGGCGACGATGCCTTCACCGAGATCGTCCTCGTCGACCAGTCGCCCCTCTCCCGCACCCCGCGCTCCAATCCCGCCCTTTACACCGAGGCGTGGGACCTGATCCGCGAACTCTACGCCAAGACCCCCGCCGCCCAGGCCGCCGGCTACAGCTCATCATCGTTTTCCTTCAACGCCGGCGACGGGCGCTGTGATCATTGCCAGGGTCTCGGCTACGAAAAAGTAGAGATGCAGTTCCTCTCTGACGTTTTCGTCCCCTGCCCCGTCTGCGAAGGCCGCCGCTTCAAGCCCGAGCTCCTCGCCATCACCCACCAAGAGAAGTCCATCGCCGATCTGCTCAACACCTCGGTCACCGACGCCCTCATCCACTTTGCAGCCCAACCGGCCATCCGCGCACGCCTCGCCGTGCTCGACGAGGTCGGTCTCGGCTACCTGACCCTCGGCCAGCCCCTGAATACTCTCAGCGGAGGCGAGGCCCAGCGCCTAAAACTGGTCAAATACCTCGGCGGCTACACCGGCGCGCTTCGCGTGCCGGAACCTGAAATTTCAAATCTCAAATCTCAAATGCCAGCAGGTGCTCTGCTCCTGTTGGACGAGCCCACTACTGGGCTCCACCGCCACGACGTCGCCCGCCTGCTGCGCGTGCTCCAGAGCCTCGTGGACCACGGTCACAGCTTGATCGTGATTGAGCACAACCTCGACGTGCTGAAATCAGCCGACTGGATCATCGAGGTCGGCCCCGAGGCCGGCGCCGGCGGCGGTCGCATCGTCGCTCAGGGCACGCCCGAACAAGTCGCCCGCGCCAAGACCGCCACCTCCCCCTACCTCGCCGAGGCTCTCCTCCCGACCCTCGACACCTCCGCCGACCGCCTCGCCGCCGAGCCCGCCCCTTCGCCGTTTCACGCCTCCAGTGCAGCCGTGCTCCGCCTCGAGGGCGCGCGCGAAAACAACCTAAAAAATCTCTCCCTCTCCATCCCTCACCGCCAATTGAGCGTCGTTACCGGCGTGTCCGGTTCAGGCAAGAGCACCCTCGCCTTCGACATCATCTTCGCCGAAGGTCAGCGGCGCTTCATGGACTCCATGAGCGCCTATGCGCGCCAATTCGTGGAGCAAATGCCCCGCCCCGCCATCGACCGGCTAACCGGTATCCCGCCCACCGTCGCCATCGAGCAACGCATCACCCGCGGTTCGCGCAAGAGCACCGTGGCCACCATCACCGAGGTCGCCCAATACCTCCGCCTGCTCTACGCCCGCCTCGGCATCCAGCACCACCCCGACACCGATAAACCCGTCCAGCCCCTCTCACCCCCGCAGCTCAAAAAACTCCTCGCCAAGGTCCTCGCCACCCCCGCCGCGACCAAGGCGAAACACCTTTATCTCTGCGCCCCGCTGATCCGCGGCCGCAAGGGCCACCACCAACCCATCGCCACCTGGATCGAAGACCACGGATATGAGCTCATGCGCGCCGACGGCCGCGTGTTTCCCGTATCCGCCTTCACCAAACTCGACCGCTACTCCGAGCACGACGTCGAGGTGGTGGTCGCCGACCTAAAGGCCGAGAAGTCGAAGAGCCAAGGAGTCGAGAAGCCGAACAAACCGGCAAAACCCCGCGCGAAATCTTCTCCGCCCACCCCCTCGACTTCTCGACCCCTCGACTCCTCGACCGCCCTTTCCGAGGCCTTGGGCCTCGGGAAGGGCTCCTGTTTTCTCCTCACCGAAAAGGGCGTCGTCCTGTCCTGGTTCTCGACCACCCGCACCGACGCCGAGAGCGGCGAGAGTTTCCCCGAACTCGACCCCAAGCATTTCTCGCACAACTCCCCTCGCGGCTGGTGCCCGACCTGCCGCGGCCACGGACGCGTCTTCCCTTGGATGCTCGTGCCCGAGGAGGACAACGAAGGCGACCCCGCCGCCCGCCTGCGCGCCTTCGGCATCGATTCGGAAGACGACGTCGCCACCACCGGCACGCCCTGCCCGGACTGCCACGGCCAGCGCCTCGACCGCATCCCCCGCGCCGTAAAGCTGCACTTTCAGGGTAAACACCCTCCGCTTTCGCTGCCCGCCCTGCTTTCGTCCACCCCGTCCAGCCTGCTCCAAAGCCTCGACCGCCTCGAACTCGACGCGCGCGGTCGCGCCATCGTGCAGGACATTATCCCGCAGATTCGCGAGCGCATGCGGTTCCTCGATCACGTCGGACTCGGCTACCTGAGTCTCGACCGCCCGACCGACACCCTCAGCGGCGGCGAAGCCCAGCGCATCCGCCTCGCCGCCCAGCTCGGCACCAATCTCGCCGGCGTGCTCTACGTGCTCGACGAACCCTCCATCGGCCTGCACGCCCGCGACAACGAACGCCTGATCGAGACCCTGCTCGCCCTGCGCGACAAGGGGAACACCCTCCTCGTGGTCGAGCACGACGACGAGCTGATGCTGCGTTGCGACCGCCTGATCGACCTCGGCCCCGCCGCCGGCATCCACGGCGGCGAGATCCTCGCCGAAGGCACCCCCGCCGAGGTGAAACGCATCGAAAAATCCCTCACCGGCCAATACCTCACCCGCGGTATCCGGCACCCGCTACGCGGAGAATACCGCAAAGTCTCAAATCCTAAGCGGCCAAATCCCCAAAAGGATTCTCCCGCTTTCCTCACCCTCACCGGCGCCCGCCTGCGCAACCTCAAAGGCTTCGACGTAAACATCCCCCTCGGCCGACTCACCATGGCGTGCGGTCCCTCCGGTGCGGGCAAATCCACCCTGTTCCGCGACCTGCTGCACCCCGCCGTCGCTCACGCGATCCAAACCAAGACCGCCAAGCTCACCGGCAAAGCCTACGCCAAAGCCACCGGCCTTGATCTCGAATCCACGCTCCACGCTCCCTTCTCCGCGCTTACCGGCGCCCACGTTTTCAAGCAGGTGATCGAGGTCGACCAGTCACCCATCGGCAAAACCCCGCGCTCCACCCCCGCCACCTACCTCGGCATCTTTGACCTCATCCGCACCTTCTTCGCCGGCATTCCCGAGGCGAAAATCCGCGGCTACTCCGCCGGACGTTTTTCCTTCAACACCGCCGGTGGCCGCTGCGAGACCTGCGCCGGCGGCGGCCGGGTGAAGCTGGAAATGGCCTTCATGCCCGACACCTACCTGCCCTGCGACGACTGCCGCGGCACCCGCTACGCGCCCGAGCTCGCCGACCTGCGCTGGAAGGGCAAAAACATCGCCGACGTCCTCGCGCTGACCTTCGAGGAGGCCGTGACCTACTTCGATTTCCACAGCCAGCTCAGCCAGGTCTGCCAACTCATGTGCGACTGCGGCCTAGGCTACCTCACCCTCGGGCAATCCAGTCCAACCCTATCCGGCGGCGAAGCCCAGCGCCTGAAGCTCGTGACCGAGCTGACCCGCGGCCTCGCCAGCTACCGCGAACGCAGCCGCAACCTTGGTTTCCAAAACCTCTACATCCTCGAGGAGCCGACCATCGGCCTGCACCTGAGCGACTGCGAAAAACTCATCGGCGTCCTCCACGCGTTGGTGGACCAGGGTCACACCGTGATCGTGATCGAGCACCACCTCGATCTGCTCGCCGAAGCCGACTGGATCCTCGAGCTAGGCCCCGTCGGCGGACCCGACGGTGGCGAATTACTTTATCAGGGCACACTCGCCGGTCTCCTAAAACAAAAGCATTCCCCCACCGCACCCTTCCTGCGCGCCAAGCTGGGATCCTAGCGAACGCCAGGGCAAACTCAGCCCCGGGCTGGCGCCGCCTTGGCCGTCAGTTGAGCATGAAGGCGCGCCAACTCCGGCACCGGCACACCCAGACGACGGGCGCGGCGCAAGGGCTCGCCCCAGATTGGATCCAGTTCGAGCGGTCGGCCGTCTAAAAAATCCAGCAGCGTCGAGGGCCGATAGGCCATGTCGCGGGTGATGCGCACGTTTTGCTCCAAAAACGCATCCTCAATCTCCACCCCTTCGGCGCGGGCCGTTGCCTGCACCTCGCGCATGAGTGCCCGCACCCGCGCCTCGCGCACGGAGTCGCGCAAGACCTCGTCGCTCGTCAAGCCCCCCTCGGTGACGGTCAGGCCGTTGAAGGGCACGTTCCAGACCAGTTTTCGCCAGCGCACGGCGGAGAGGCTGGCGGCCACCTTGGCCCGAACCCCCGCAAGCGTGAATACCTCGGCCACCGCCTCGGCCCGGCCCGCCGACGGCCCGGCAAAGGCCCCGAGTTCGACATATCCCTCGGTGAGGCAGATCGCCCGCCCGGGGGCGGTGCGATTGACGCCAACAAAGCACAGGCAACCCACCGTCCGCTCAGCGCCGGCCACCGCCGCCACGGCCTCGTCCACGCCCAGTCCGTTTTGCAAGTTCACCACGAGGGTGCCGGGCCCCAGCAGCGGGGGGAGCAGGCAGGAAAGTTCACCGTTGGCCGTGGCCTTGAGCGCGACGACCACCAGATCTACCGGCCCGATCTCCCCGGGCTCGCCCGCCACCCGCGACGGTCGCAAGCGCCGCGTCTCGCCGGCCCAGTCCAGCGCGATACCGTCCGTCCGCAGGATCTCGCGGTCGCTCCGGGCCAGATAGGCTACGTCGTAACCGGCCAAGACCATGCGTCCGCCGTAATAAAGTCCCAGCGCCCCCGCCCCGACTACCGCGACCGTTTTGATCATGGGTCTATCCGTGCACGTCCGCCCGCCGCGCGGTCAACCTCATCCTCCGGCCGACGCCAGCGCCGCAGCAAGGCGCGCCCCGGCAGGACCACGAGCAACTGATATGAGATCAACGCCAAAACCATGCCGGCACCCGCGTAAACTAGGCCCTCGGTCGTCACCGGCACCGCCGGCTTAAAAACGGTCCACGCGCGAGCCGCGATTTCGGCATCGACATGGCGGAGAAACACGAAGGGCCGTTCCCAAAGCGAAGCCGCGCGTAGGGCCGCCTCCGCTGACTCTAAGTCGAGCACCCGGGCCTGCGCCTCCGCGATGGCGTCCCCCAACCGCGCCACCGGGCCCGCCGGCTGCGCGCGGGTCGTCTGGATCAAGCGCGTGAGCGTGAGGCCGCTCTCGCGGGCGACCGCCTCGTAACGCGCTAGTGCGATCCGGGCCTCGTCGAGGTGGCCGCCGAGGCGTTGCAGGTATTGTTGAAAAAATTCTGGTGCCTGCGAGAGCCCCACCGCACCGAGCAAACAGAGCGCACGGTCGAGCAAACGCTCACCGGCACGCCCGAGCGGGCGGAGGGGAGCGGTCCAGGCGGTATTGGCCTTCATATCCGTAGCTTGCGGCGCAAAGGCACCGGGTGCAACGCCCGGCTATTTCCGCGGCAAACACCTCGCGTGCACGGCGGTTCCGGTGGATACTAGATACTGTGCAGCCCACCGCGCCCGCCAACCCTCCGCCACCCAAGCCGCCCGCGGGCCACACCGACGACCGGCTGGGCGATGCGCTGCGCCATCTGGCCGCCCGCTTCGCCGACCGGCCCACGCCGCTGGGCGAGGTGCTGGATATCTTGGGGCCGCGCGCCTCTGCTCTGCTCGTTGTCATCTGCGCCCTGCCCTTCTCCACCCCGATCAGCATCCCCGGCCTCTCCACACCCTTCGGCCTGGTCATCCTGCTGCTCGCCACGCGTTACCTCGCCGGTCTCCCGCCTTGGCTGCCGAGTCGCTTGCGCCGGGTGGAGCTACCGCCCGCCTTTCTCGCCAAACTGCTCGCCGCCAGCGCGCGCTTGGTGGGTTGGCTCGAACACCGGCTGCGCCCCGGACGCCTCGCCTCGCTGGTCGACCGGGAGTGGAAACTGCGCCTGCACACCACCGTGGTGATTTTAGCCTCCTTATTACTGATGCTCCCGCTCCCGCCCCTGCCTCCTTTGACCAACACCCTGCCCGCCCTCGTGGCGGTGGTCATAACCTTGGCCGCGCTGAAGCGCGATGGCGCGGGCGTGCTGGCCGGCTACGGCCTATTTGTTTTCACCATCGGCTACTTTGTTTTTTGGAGCGCAATCGTGCTCGAGACGTTTCGACGCTTCGGCGGCCAGGTGCTGGAACTGCTCCCGAGCGCCGGCTGAGCCCCGCCCCGCCGCTCACCAGACCCGAGCCCAGAGCAGCTTGAGGTAACGGCTTTCGAGGCAGTTTGAATAAACAGGGTGATCCGCTCCGGGGCCGGTGCGCTCGAAAAATTGGAGGCGGCGGTTCAGGCGGTGCGCCCCCTTGATCACGTGTTCCTCAAAGTCCTCGAGCGAGAGCAGACCCGAACAAGAGCAGGTCACGAAAACGCCGCCTGGCTTCACCAGGGCGAGTGCGAGCTGATTGAGATCCTCATATTTACGGCGGCCCTCAGCGTTACCCGCAGCCTCTCGGGTAAAGATGAGTTTAGGCGGATCGAGCACGACGACGTCCCACTTCTCGCCGTTCTGGGCCATCTGGCGGGCGTAAGCGAAGGCATCGGTGTGAACGAATTTGATCCGCGCTTGATTGAGGTTGGCGTTGCGCTTGGCCTGAGCGAGCGCGGCCTCGTCGAGATCCACCGCCGTCACGTCCTCGGCCCCGCCGGAGAGCTTGGCGTTGAGCGAGAAGCCCGCGCTGTAGCAGCACAGATCGAGCACGCGAGCGCCGCGGGTAAACTTCGCGAGGAGGTGGCGGTTTTCCCGTTGGTCGCAGAAAAAACCGGTCTTGTGGCCCTCGGCGAAGTCCACCTCGTAGCGGATGCCGTGTTCACGGATCTTCACTCGGGCGGGGGCGGCGGCGTTGGTTTCGTTAAACCAACTGGGCTTGATGCCCTCGAGCGAACCGAGGTCGTGGTCAACATGAACGCGGGCGAACTTCGTGCCCGCCAATTCATGGAGGAGAGGCAGCCAAGCAGGCAGCCGGCGGGCCATGCCAAAGCTGGTGACTTCGCAGAGCAGAGTGTCGGCGTAGCGGTCCACAATCAGACCGGAGAGGCCATCGCCGTCGGAGTTAACCAGCCGGTAGGCGTCGGTGGTCGCGTCGAGCTGGAAGGTGTCGCGGCGGAGGGCAACCGCGCGGCGGAGAGCGGTCTCGAAGTAGGCCTCGCCGAGCAGGGCGTCAGCTCCGTGGGCGACGACACGCAGGACCATCTTGGCGCGGGGATTGTAGAGGCCTATGCCCAAGGGCTGGCCACCCTTGTCGTAAACCGTGACCAGATCGCCCGGGCGCGCATCGGACGAGGCCTCACCCATCAGGCGCGGGAAGATGGCGGGCTGGAAGGTAAAATATTTAAGCTGCACCCAAGGGCGGAGCCGCTCGGCCGGCGGCACCGGAGGCGGCAGTTGGCGTCCGCCCCCCGGGGCCGGCGCGGGCTGGAGCAGGCTCTCGTCGTCGCCTTCTGCGTCAGGTTCGGACGGAGGCACGGAAGAGGGCGGGATGGAGGCGGGCGAGGCGCGATTCATAATACGGTTGGCCGACGGGAAAACCGTAAAGCCGACGCGCGGGCGACGTTTTTCTCCACGACCGTGCGCACGCGCCGATTGACGGCGGCGCAGGCGGCGGGCTTAACCAACACTGCCGTCGGCACCTGCCCCTCTCCCCTGTATGAAAAAACTCTTCTGGTTCGCCCTCGCCCTCGCGCTGGCCGCCTACCTCGGCGTCATCCTAAAAAACACGTGGGAAACCACCGAATTCTTCCTCGCCAACGGCCGCGAGGCCACGGTCAAGGTCGGCAAGAAATACAATGAGTCCCGCTGGGCCGAACCGCTGCCGATCAAAAAAATCTCCGCTTACACCGGCATGATGGCGGACAAACATGAGGTCCTCATCGAGACCGACTGGACGCTGAACGAAAAGCAGACCTACCCGATCCGCTTCCTGTTGCGCGAGGTCGCGGTGGAAGCGCGACGCATTTCGGTGCGACAGTTAGCGAATAACATCCGCCTGCACACCAAGGAGGACGGCACCCCGGTGACACTGCAGGATACGGATCTTTTTGAACGCGCGCTGGACAAGGCCATGGGGCCGCCCGCCGCCGGCGTCTACATCCGCCCCCGCGCCGTGGCGGAGGCTGCGCCGGACACCACCGCTCCGACCGTGCCGTTTTTGATCGTCGAGCCGGGGGCCGTCACCTGGCAGGTCATCTGGAACAACACCCAAGTCGGCGAGTGGGCGGTGCTGGTGGGCTGGCTGCTCGTGCTGCAATGGCTCTTCACCCACGCTTGGAACCTGCCCTGGCGGTCTAACGCCCAATCAAAGACCGCGAAAAAAGACTTCGTGCATCCTTCTTTACGCCGCATCGACGCCGACCAGCCCGAGGCGCCGAAGGCCAAGATCAGCTACACGCCGCGCAAAACTCCTCCCGCCGAGGCGCCGGCCCCCGCTTCTGCTGCCCCCTCCCCAGCCAGCACCATCGCCCTACCCCCACAGGGGAATGCGCCGACCGGCGACACCGCCCAGCCTACGCTCAAGCTGGCCCGGAAAAAAAATCCTGAGGCCAACTGACCCGGCTCGCACCGCTTCAAGGCGAAGCGGTCTTGCTCCCAATAAAAAAACCCGGCCGCGCGGCCGGGTTTTTGTTGGGCAGGTAAGGATCCTAAGGCTCAGGCCACGCGCTCCACCACAAGGGGCGGAGGGGTCGGGCGCTTTGGCGCGAGGCGGTAGGCGTCCTTGAAGTAATTGAGGGCCTGCTCGAGCTTCGCCTCATCGTTATAATGGATCATCATCAGGGGCTCGCCCTGTTTGACCTGGGTGCCGACCTTCTTGATTTCCGATACACCGACCGCGAAGTCGATCTTATCGCTGGGTTTATCCTTGCCGGCGCCAAGGATATGCACGCCGCGGGCGATCATGGCGGCGTTGATGGTGTGAACGTAACCGCGCTTGGGGGCGGGAAGCTTGCGGATATATTTGGCCTTGGGGAATTTCTCCGGGTCGTCGATATAGGAGGCGTCGCCGCCCTGGGCCTTGACCAAGTCCTTGAGTTTTTCCAACGCGGTGCCGTCGGTGAGGTGCCGCTCGACGGTCTGCTTGGCTGAAAGAGTGGAACCGGCGACGCCGGCGAGGCGGACAATCTCCATGCCGAGTTTGAGCACGAGCTCCTTCATATCCTCGGGGCCACCGCCCTTCAGGAGTTGGATGGCCTCCTTCAGTTCCAGCGAGGTGCCGACGGTGTCGCCCAGGGGCTGGTTCATGTCGGTGACCAACGCGACGCAGCGGCGCTTCAGCGAACGGCCAACGCGGGTCATGGCGCGGGCGAGTTGCTTGGCCTGCTCAAGGTCCTTGATGAAAGAACCGTTGCCCCACTTTACATCGATCACGAGGCCCTCGCTGCCCTCGGCGAGCTTTTTGGAAAGCACGCTGCCGGTGATGAGCGGAAGGCTAGGGATGGTGCCGGTCTCTTTGCGTAGTTCGAGGAACTTGGCGTCGGCCGGGGCGAGATCGGGCGTCTGGGCGCAGATCGCGCCGTTGATCTTAGCGAGCTGGTGCGTGAATTGATCAACCGAGAGGTTGGTCTTCAGACCGGGGACAGAAGCGAGCTTCTCCAGGGTGCCGATCACGTAATCGTGCTCCGGACCGCACATCATGGGCACCACCACCCCGCTGGCCATGGCCAAGGGCACGAGGACGAGGGAGGTCTTGTCGCCCACGCCGCCGGTGGAATACTTGTCGATCTTAGGCTTCGCGATGCCGGATAGGTCAATGACTTCACCGGAAAGCATCATCTCCTCGGTGAGGATGGCAGTCTCCTGGGCCGACATCTGTTGGAAGTAGATGGCCATCAACAAAGCAGCCAATTGCGGCTGGGGCATCTCACCATCCAGCGTGCTGTCGATGATGAAACGGATTTCTTCTTGGTTAAACTCCTGGCCATCACGTTTTTTCTCGATCAGCGAGGTAAACGAAGGCTTGATGAAGCGGCGTTGGGGGATGGTGCGTTTCGACATGTGTAATTAAAGAAAAAATGGACGGGCTGGCAGGCCGGAAGCGGAAGACGCCAGCATAAACTGTGTAAAAGTCGAGACTATAACGGGGCTTGCGCGGCGAGTCCCGGGGCGCCTTCACTCGCCCGATGTCCGTGCCCTTCCACCTCGCCGCCGCGCTCGACGCGGGCCTGAAACAAGCCGCCGCCACCGCCGGCTTCGACGTCGCCCTCTTCGTGCCCGAGGTGCGCGTGGCCGCCCCCCAGCACGGGGATTTCCAAGCCAACGGCGTGCTCGCTTACGCCAAACAGACCAAACAAAACCCCCGCGCCGCCGCCCAAGCTCTCGTCGCCGCCCTGCCGGCGGAACTCCTTGCCCTCGCTGAGGTTGAGATAGCCGGCCCGGGTTTCCTAAACTTTACCCTGCGCCCGGTTGCCCTCGAGGCTTGGCTGGCAAACTTTGGCTCGGCCACAACGCTCAAAACCGCCGCAGCCACGCTGCTCGCCGGCCAGACTTGGGTCGTGGACTACTCCTCGCCCAATACCGCCAAACAGATGCACGTCGGCCACCTGCGCTCCGCCGTGATCGGCGAGGCCGTGGCTCGTATCGCCGCCTTCGCCGGAGCCCGCGTCATCCGGGATAACCACATCGGCGACTGGGGCACTTCCTTCGGTAAAATCATTTGGGCCTACAAACACGCCCTCACCACCGATCGGGCCGCCTTGGAGGCCGCCTTGGCCGACACCCCGCTGGAGGAATTCGAACGCCTCTACAAAGTGGGCAACACCACCGCCGACGCCGATCCGGCCGTGCTCGAGGCATCGCGCGCCGAATTGGTGAAACTGCAGTCCGGCGACCCCGAGAATATCGCCATCTGGCGCCGCATCGGCGAGGTGTCTGTCGCCGCCTTCCAAAAAATCTACGACCAGCTCGGCATTCACTTCGACCACACCCTAGGGGAGAGTTTCTACAACGATAAGGTCACCGCCGTCTACACCGAGTTAGTGACCAGCGGCGTCGCCGAGGAGAGCCAGGGCGCCCTGGTGGTTTTTCACGACGAAAACCCCCGCTACTCCCGCCTAGCCGAGCGGCCGAATCCCTTTATTGTGCGCAAGGCCGACGGCGCCGCCAACTACGCCTCCACCGACCTCGCCACCATCCTCTATCGCGCCGAGCACTTCCGCGCCGACACCGCTCTTTACGTGGTCGACAAGCGCCAAGGCGACCACTTCGAGCAGTTGTTCCTCACCGCGCAAAAATGGTTTGGTCGCACGGGTCGCCCCCTGCTCCGCCTCGAACACCTAGGCTTCGGCACCGTGCTGGGCGAGGACGGCCGCCCGCTAAAAACCCGCAACGGCGAAAACATCAAGTTGAAGGACTTGCTGGCCGAGGCGGTCGAGCGCGCCCGTCGGCTTGTGGAAGAGAAGTCCGGCGAACTCGCCGAGCACGAGCGCGGCGCCATCGCCGAGATCGTCGGGATCGGCTCGGTGCAATATGCCGACCTATCGCAGAATCGCTCCAGCGACTACACCTTCGCGTGGGATAAGATGATCTCCCTCGAGGGCAACACCGCCGCCTACCTGCTCTACGCCGTGGCGCGCATCCACTCTATTTTCCGCAAGCTCGGGGCCAGCCCCGGCGACGCCGCATCCGAGACCGGCGCCAGCCCACTGGAAACCCCGACCGAACTGGCCCTGGCCCGGAAGCTGGTGCAATTCGCCGACGCCCAGACCCAGTGCACCGCCTCCCTGCGCCCTCACGTGCTCTGCCTGTATCTCTACGAACTGGCCGGCGCCTTTAGCGCTTTCTACACCGTGGAAAAAGTCGCGGTGGAAGACCCGGCCATCCGCGCCCGCCGCCTGCGCCTGTGCGCCCGCACCCTGCTGTTGCTCGAGACCGGCCTTGGCCTTCTTGGGTTGCGCACCTTGGTGCGGATGTAACCCCCCCCGGCACCCCCGCCGGTTGATTCGTCGTTGGACAAGCCCGCAGTCCCCCACCTAGCCTAAACCCTCATGTCACTCTCCACGCAGGAGTTTTATATCCGCCAAATCGAGGAGACGGAGGCGCGCGGCCCCTTCACTTTAGAGGAACTCACGACCCTGGCCGAAAACGGCAAGGCCGATTCCGGCACTTTATATTACGACGCCGCCGCCGAAGAGTGGCGGAAGATCAACACCAACCCCGCCCTGCTCGAAGCCCTTTTCCCCAGCCAGAAAAGCCTGCGGGCCAAAGCCCAGGAAAACGGGGGAGAGATCACGGTGAAAGCGATGCTACTCGCCGCCGAGGGCCGCCCGGAGGCGACACACCATCCCGCCGATTCTGACAACATCCGAGCCCGCGCCGCCGACTTTGGTCGGAAAGCAGCCATGGCGATCCTGTTTATCAACGCCGCGGCTTACCTTTTGCCCCAGATCAACGTGGTGCGGACCGCCCAGCTGCACGCCATCTTTCAGGCGCCCTTCGCCTTGCTGGGCCTCCTGAACCTCGGCCTCGGGGCCTGCCTTGCTCTGGGCGCCGTCTCGGTGTATCCTTGGATTCGCTTTGCCGCCCTGCTCGGCCTCGGCTTCGCCGGCACCCTCTTCGCCCTCGAAAACCAATCCTACCCGCTGGCCCTAAGCGCAGCCAACGCCCTCGGCCTGTATTTTACGACCAGCTTGCCACACATGGCCGCGGTGCGCGCCGCCGCCACCCTCGGCCTGGCCGGCGCCTGCGGTCTGGCCCACACCCTGTTCACAACCTGAGCCCCCGCATGTCCGCCCCCGGCCTCCACCTCTGGCAACGCGCCGTCCAGCTATACACCCGCGATATCTGGCTGAACGAATACCTCGAAAACCGCTCCCTGCGCGGCCGGTTTTATGCCTGCTTGCGGGTCGTCTCGATCACCCTCACCGGCCTCATCGAGACCAAATCCGCCAGCCGCGCCGCCTCCCTGAGCTTCTCCACCCTGCTCGGACTCGGGCCGCTGATGGCCATCGCCGTGCTCGTCGCCGGTTTCGTCCTCGACCGTCAAGATCCCCACCTCGCGGTCAATACCCTCAACCGCCTGATCAAATTCGTCGCCCCGCAGGTCACCCAATACGAGGAACTCGAAGCCAGCCAACCGCCCGGAGCCAAACCCGTCACCCGCTCCGATGTCATCGCCGCCGCTAATCTAAAGCTCGCCCCCCCGGACGCCGAAATCCGCCCGAACGATGCCCCGCCCGCTTCCGCGCCAGCGCCCGCCGCCGTCGGCGCCCCCCCGCCCAAAGTAAACCCCGAACTGGTCGAGCTGATCGATGGCTTCATCGCCGGCTCACGCAACAGCACCGCCGGGATCGTAGGCATCGTCACCCTGATCGTGATCGTGCTCCAACTGTTCACGTCAGTCGAAAACGCCTTCAATGAGATCTGGGGCGTCCGCCAGGGTCGGTCTTGGGTCATGCGCGTGGTTTTTTACTGGACAGTGCTGACCCTCGGCGCGGTCTTATTTTTCGCCGTCGTGACCAGCCTCTCCGCTGGAGCTTACCTGAACCTAGTGGAGAAAACCCTGCCTTTCGGTTTGGGCGCCACGCTCGTGCATTTTCTGCGCTGGTTGCTGCCATCCCTCTCGGTCCTGCTGCTCATGCTGGTCCTGACCCTGTTCTATAAGTTTATCCCAAACACCCGCGTGCTCTGGCGCAGCGCAGTGGCCGGAGCCGTCTTGGTGGGCTTGCTGGTGGTGGCTAACAACTACCTCGCCTTCCTTTATCTGTCCAAGGTCGTGCAACAACGCAGCCTGTTCGGCTCCCTCGGCATCCTGCCCATCCTGATGTTTGGTCTCTACGTTTTCTGGTTTTTCCTGCTGCTGGGCGGGCAGGTGAGCTATGCCCTGCAAAACGTCCATTTCCGCAACAGCCAAGCCGCTTGGAACACCCTCGCCGAGTCGATGCGCGAACGCCTTTCCCTCACCGTGCTGCTGCGGGTCGGCCGGCGCTTCCGCGATTGCCGCCCCCCCTGCACCGCCAGCGAGCTAGGTGCCGAACTCGGCGTGCCCACCCAGATCTTGAACGAGTGCCTAAACCGCCTCGTTTCCATGAATCTCCTCACCCCGGTGCCCGCCAGCAAGGGCAATGAAGAGAGCGACTTGCGCTACCAGCCCGCCCGCCCGCTGAACCATACCACCCTGGCCGATTTTAAACGCATGGACGATGATCACGGCGGCGACCCCACCGGTCCCACCCTGACGGATATCGATCCGATCGTGCTTTCCTACGACAAGGAGCTGAACGGCTTCCAGCGCGGGGCTTTTTTCCAACGCTCACTCGACGATTTAATTACCACCCACCCCATGCCGATTCACCGCGAGTGAGTCAGCCCGCCCCCCTCCCCGCCTGCCGCGATTCGCGGTTGCCTGCCGCCACCGCAGTCCTTCAAAGTCTCCCTTTCCCCCTATGATTTCCTGGATTCAGCGCACCTTCCAACAGCACTTTAAGTGGGTCTTTCTCACCCTGTTGGTCCTCGTAATCGTCTCTTTCGTGTTCGTCACGAATGCCTCCCGCGGCATTGGCCGATCGGGCGAACGCAAACTCCCCTCCCGCCCTTTCTTCGGTCTCGATCTCTCCCGCGCCGAAGACCAGCGGACGCTCGGCGCAGACGCCCAGCTGAGCATCTACCTGCGCTACAATCCCCAGCGCCAAGTCCCCGAGTCCCAGGTGAGCCAATACGCCTTTAACCGGCACGCGTCCCTCCACCTCGCCGACCAACTCCACCTGCCCCAGCCGACCTCCGAACAGCTGGTCGCCCACATCCGCACCCTCCGCGCTTTCTCCGACCCGAAGGGCGAGTTCGACGCCAAACGCTACACGGATTTTATCGACTCCCTCAAAACCAACCCCCGCACCACCGAGGCCGATGTCTCCCGCGTGATCTCCGACGACGTGCGCGTGCAGAACTTCGAAAAACTCCTCGCCGGCCCCGGCTACGTGCTGCCTTCCGACGTGTCCGAACTGCTCGCCAAGCGCGACACCACCTGGACCCTCGCCCTCGCCGCCATCGACGGCACCGCCTTCGCCCCCGCCATCGACACCTCCGACGCCACCCTCGGAAAGTGGTTTGAGACCAACGCCCGCCGCTACGAGATCGCCGAACGCGTGTCCGTCGCCGCCCTCCAAGTCTCCGCCACGCCCTTCCTCGCCGGCGTTAACTTGTCCGACGCCCGCGTGCGCGCTGCCTTTGACGCCAACCCCTCGGCCTACCCTGCGCCGGCTGGCACGCCTGCGGCTAAACTCGATCCCGCGACCGGCAAACCCGCCGATCTTGAGGCGGCTTTCACCGCCGTCCGCCCCGCCGTCGAGGCCGCACTCCGCCAAAAAGAAGCCGAAAAAGCCGCCCTCACCGCCGCCTCCGATCTCACCGTGCAGTTGCTCGAGCGTAACGTGAAGCCCGCCGACCTCGCCGCCTTCGTAACCCAGCACCCCGGCACCACCCTTGCCGAGCTCGGCCCCATCACCGCTGGCACCATGCCCGCCGCCCTTGGCGGCAGCACCGCGTCCGCCCAGATCCTGCCGGAGGCCGAGCGCCTCTCCGCCGATCGCCCCTATTCCAACCCCGTCGCCACCCCCGCAGGTGCCGCCGTGCTCGTCTGGCGGGAGACCCTGCCCGCCCGCGCCCCCACCTTCGCCGAGGTAAAGTCCACCGTGCTCGCCGACTACCGCGCCGCCGAACTCCGCCGCCTGTTCAACGAGGCCGGTCGCGGACTGCAGTTGACCACCACCATCGCCACCAAACTTGGTAAATCCTTCGCCGCTGCGGTGACGGAAGGCGCGGCCGCCGCCGGCCTTAAAGTCACGCTCAAGAATCCCAAGCCCTTCAACCTCTCCGGCAGCTTCCCCGAAGACCTAGATTACACCGCTATCCAAGCGCTCCAGAGCCTCTCCAAGGGCAAAGTCAGCGACTTCCTCCCCACCGGCGAAAACGCCGGCCTGCTCGTCTACGCCGCCGATCAACAGCTCCCCGCCATCGACCCGGCCAGCGCCCCTTACAAGGAATTGCGCACCCGCCTGGCCGATAACCTCGGCCAAGCCAACGCCCAGTCGCTACTCGCCTCCCTCGTCGAGGCCGAATTGGCCAAATCTGCCCCGGCCACGCCCTGAGGAGGGTCGCCGGCACGGGACTTGCGAAGTTTCCAGTTCGCCATTCCCTGCACTTCCAGGTCTACTCGACCTGCACCCTCCTCGCTCGTGCCCATCCACCGCTACGCCCCCGTCCAAAGCCCGTGCCGCCTTTGCGGCAAGGGCTTTGAGCATCGGCAATCCCCGTCCGAACCCGATCTGGCCCACTGCCCGACCTGTGGCCAAGCAGTCGCCCGCGCCGCGATTGAGACCGTGAATACCCCGAAACTTCTCAAACCCTTGTCCGTCTCCGACGCCAAGAACCTCGGCTTTTCCGTCTTCAAAAAAACGTCCTCCGGCGAATTCGAACGTCAATGACCCTCCCCGCCCGCTCCCTGCTACCCACCCTAGCGACCCTCCTCGCCCTGCACGCCCAACCCGGCGTCCGCGCCGCCGTCGACGAGTCCGCCCCCGCGGAAACTGGTCTCAGCCCCTTGTTGCCGCGCACCGAGGTCGCCCCCGCCCCGCCCCCCCCCCCCCCCCCCCCCCCCCCCCCCCCCCCCCCCCCCCCCCCCCCCCCCCCCCCCCCCCCCCCCCCCCCCCCCCCCCCCCCCCCCCCCCCCCC
>Ga0114979_10000120_pt1 | contig 48125 bp, 70 predicted proteins | sample S_140625_EF_Meta_FD_87315 | JGI IMG/M metagenome (GOLD analysis project Ga0114979, IMG submission 87315) | Freshwater microbial communities from Lake Simoncouche, Canada to study carbon cycling - S_140625_EF_MetaG | ecosystem: Environmental > Aquatic > Freshwater > Lake | place: Lake...
AGGAGAGGTTGAGTATAGGTTTACCGTAGGTATTCCGCCTTCATCTGGACTCTATTCAATCCATACAAAGGTTTTTCTTAGAGAAAATAAAAGCGATTTTATCCAAGATACAACCTATTATAATATGGACTCTCTATTTAAATTTGAAAAAGTTGATACTAGGGATTGACTTTTCTCCAGCGGTGCATAAGTTATGAGCATGGAACGACCCACTTGGGATCAGATTTGGTCCGACTTTGCAAAGATCATAGCGCAGAGGTCTTATGACCCTAGATTTAAGGTTGGCGCAGTTATCGTAACTGACGACAATACACAGGTTCTTGCCGTTGGCTACAATGGAAATCATCGTGGCGGAAAGAACATAGTTGAGTCCGATGAACCGGGAAAGTCTGGCTTTATTCATGCAGAAAATAATGCGCTGATTAAAATGGACTATAATAATCCAAAGGGAAAAAAGATGTATGTTACACTCTCTCCCTGCTTGGCCTGTGCAAAGTTAATTCTAAATGCTTCAATTGATGAGGTATTCTATCTAGAGGATTATAGAGATTCTTCTGGAATAGATCTTCTAAGAGAATTTGGAGTGAATGTTACAAAAGTTGGTGATAAATGATTATATTTTCAGTAATTGGATTCTTTTACCTTTTGCCAATGCTTACGCTTTGGCTAGCTCTTCGTAGGGCTTGTCAAAGAAATGTTATGACTAGGGACGATGCAGAAGGACTTTTTCCATTCACCCTAATGCCAATTTTAAATTTCATTGTTACAATATATATTTTTAAAGAAGCTCTTGCCGATATTAAATTCTACAATAAGCTTATGAACATTATTTTAGGAGAAAATAAGTAATGCACAGCCTAACTGTTAACGATGTTCTTCTTGATACCTTTAATCCTCAGCTCGTTCAAATTGACAACAATGAATATTCTAGAATTTGGAATAACTTTTCAACAATTCGATCAAACCTTGAGACAAAGCAGAGGGCTGCAAATGTCGCAGCTGGTAATCCAAGTAGGTATGTTTATATTAATAGTGGAGACGTTCTCTATCAGCAAACACTATTAACCGAAGCACATTATATCTCAATGCTTTTTAATGTTAATTCTTTTTTGCTTGTATCTGGGGCACTACAGGGAAATAATAACTCAAGGTATATGGATTGGCAGCTGCTAGAGAATATATCTTCTTGGCTTGTCTCAAAGCCAGAGCTTGCAAAGAAGGCTCTTTTTTCTAAAACAACCAGCGACGATATTAAGGCTAGGATTGTATCTAGAAATCTAATAAATATGGACTTTCTTTTTGAGTCCGTAAAAAACAAGATGATCCTATCTCTTCCGCTAAATATGCAGTCTCATGCTTTGGAGCTTTGCGATCCTTCTGATGCTCCAATTTTTTTGGATTCAGATTACGATAAGGTTCGGCTTGCTGCCTATATTAAGCTTGGCCCCGTATCAAATGTGGACAAGATGATTAAAGATCCTCATGCCCCCGTAAGGCGTTATGCTATCAATATTCTTGCTGCTGGCGATGCTCGACTTGCTTCCTTTATAAATGACCGTTCCGCAGATATTTTCTGTCAGGCTCTTCAAAAGATTGATGCAGCTCTTATTCCGATGATGCTTGGTAGTACCCACCTTAAGAAGAAGCGCGCAAAGGAGATTCTGAATAATCGGCTACTTGGATCAAGTAGTTGATTTAATTTAAATTCTAAAAGAATTAATTTGGCGGGGCATTGACCCCGCCTTTTTTGTACTAATACTTCTCTATAATTTTAAATGGAGAAAGAATGGATAGGGCAGAAAGAATTCAAAAAATAGCATCACTTTCAGATAAAATTGAAAAGAGCAAGGGAGCAGTTCTGCTTATTCCAGAGCTTCAAGTATCAGCAGCTTTAAAGTATCATCTTGACAACAGAATTAAGCTTGCTTCAAATACATTCCGTATTCACTCTTCAGAGTATCTCTCACTATTCAATGAGGCAAGGGATCTTTGGAAGATGGGAGCACTCTCTGTTTGCGAAGAGGACGAATGGCTCCTAAATACCGACATTGGCAAGACTGCCATGCTAGATGGAGTTGAGGTTCCTCTCGATCTTCCAATAGAGATTGATGACGATGAATCTTATTATGTTAAGACAGCTGCTGATAAAAAGAAAAAGAAAAGCCCAGGAAGATTAAATTCTCCAAGAAGAATTGGAAAGAATGATCCTGGTCACGGCAAAAAGAAATTTATTGTTCACGTTAAAAATCCTGCAACAGGCAACGTAAAAACAATAACCTTTGGTGATGCAAATCTTTCTGTTAAGGCAAATAATCCAGAGAGAAGAAAGTCATTCCTTGCCAGACATAACTGCGATAATCCCGGCCCAAAGACCGGTGCAAGATATTGGTCTTGCAATCTACACCGCTATAAGAAGCAGCTAGGCCTAAAGTTTGAGGGTAGATGGTAGGCTTACCTTTTAAAGAGGTTGAAGAGGGCGACGGGTGGTTTATCCGTCGCTTTTCTGATAGTGTTCACGACGAAGAGCTTACATGGCACAGGGATGGAGAGGACAGGGAGATTAGCCTAGTCGCTGGCGATGGTTGGGAGTTTCAGAGAGACAATGCCCTTCCCGTATTACTTATGAAAGGAGATTGCCACTCAATCCGTAAGGGTGAGTGGCATCGTTTGGTTAAGGGCTCTGGAGAGCTAATCTTAAAGATTAAGAAATTCTAGAGCGACCAAATCTGGTTGATGATTCTGTTGCAGCTTCCATCTGAGAGCGAACCCTTAGTCTGCGAAGTGTTGCAAGCTTTTTTATCTTTGGATCAACGTGGCTTGATGATCTTGTTATTCTTGCGCCAAGACCACTTCTTATATATCCGGCCAATATTGTTGTTGCCGCCTTATCATCAAGAGTTCTTCCTCCTAATCTCTTCCAGAATCCTGCATGTTCTGGGCCTGCTGCTGTTCTTGACCATTTAAATGCATTATCATAAAATGCATTTATAGCCTCTTGAAGAGGAGTTAGAAATTGTTTGCTTGATATTGCCTCTGCATATGAACTAGGAATTGAGGCCTCTAATCCTGCATTCTCATTTAAAATCAGCTTTGCAACTGCATATGCAGCAGATTTTCCAGTTCCTGGGCCAGATCCTGCACCATCCATAATTATCTTTGCTCTTCTTGACTCTTTTACAAAATCAATGCCTGGCGTTCCAACAAGCTTATTGTCATACATTTTTTGTAGTACTTGGCCTAAAACTGTTTCTTTTGCGCTAAAGTCTGTTGCAGCTGGCTTTGCCTCTTCAGTCTTTGCTGGTGTTGCCGCTTCTGCTGGCCTTGCAGCATCTGTAGCACCAGTTGTTGCTGCAGCAGAATCTGATCCAGCAACAGGAGTAAGTCCATCTATATTTTTAACTAACTGAGGCCAATTTCCATAGGACTGATTTAGTGTTTTTGCCGGAGAGTTATTTTTGCTATATGTTAGGCTTTTTCCATCTGCACCTATTACAAATGTATATCCAGCATTATCTTTTACTGTTTTTTTCCAAAGATCTCTTTTTATTACATCAGAATATGCTCTTGCTGGTGCTTTTCTTGTTGTCTGAATCTTTTTGGTTGTACTATTACTTGAACCAGAATTTTGTGCAGAATAAGAAGCAACAGATCTATCATAATTTGCCCCAAGTTGAGCATCACTTTGTGATGATCCTAATCCTTTTGCTCTTGCAATATAACTTTCTTTTGTTTCTGCGGCAGTTACTTCTGGATATTCTGTATCATCATAGCTTTGCCCATCTTCAGCAACTTTTCTCATTCCAGCCAATTTATTAGCAGAGTTATATTTCTCAATAACAACATTAATTAGAACTTTAGATACATTTAAAGTTGGACTTAGCTCGCCCTTTTTTGTAGTTAAGGATGGGAGTAGTGCTATTAGTTCATTTGAGCTAATAACCTTTGAGTCTTTTCCTTTCATCAAGTTTCTATAATAGACAGTTAGATCGGAACTTGTAATGCAGCCAGATAGTGTTTTTCCTGGCAAAACCTCAACATCGCTTATTGTGCGACCCTTCTGGTTTACATATATTGGGTCATCCATATTATTATATAGATTAAAATATTGTTCTTTTGCTTCCTTCATTAACTGTGCTAATTTTGCCAATCTCAAGCTACTCATATTATGCTCCTCTAACTCTTAGTCTTCTCATTGCTGCTCTTTCAGCTGGAGTTAAATTAGCCTCGATTTCTCTTCTAATTCTTTCTCTACGCTCTTCGGCTAATTTTACAAAACGGTTCTGAGAAAAGCTTGCTTCTTTCCAGCTACCACCAGCCATTGTTCCGAGGTACTTCTTAACATTTTCAGTTGCCTTGTTCTTTCCTGGATTTATCATACCTGGATTTGCTGACTCATAAATGTCGTGAATTGTCTGCTGAACCATCTTAAAGGCTGTAGCCAATTCTGTTCCCTTTATTGTCTTCTTTGTGATTGGAGTAGCTAGTTTGTCTGGAACAACTGATTCTAATTGAGGATTTCTCTTTAGAAGAACCTTGGCAGCATTTGGAAATCCAGAAGGTCCAGCGCCACCAATTGCATCAACGAGACTCTGAGTTTGTTTCTTTTCATAAGATAAGAATCCGCCTCCCTCAACAAGTCTTTCGTTATAAAGAATTCCAATCATCTCTGCTAAGACATTTACCTTTCCAGATACTGCTGGAGCCTCTCCCTTTGGTGCTTCTGGTGTAGCAGGCTTATCTTCTCCAGTTGTAGATGGTACTTTTTCTGTTCCAATAAACTTTGCCAATCTCTTTACTGCAATTATTCCACCGCGAGCATCTGGTGTGAATCCAATTTCATCAGAAGCCTCTCCCCAAGTTTGACCTGAAACTAATTTTGTATCATTAATATTTTCTGCTGCTTTTGTTGCAGCATCAACAAAGCCTCTAAATGCACTATCGAATTTTGGAGTCCAGCTTGTTTGAACTGTATCGAGGAATCCCTTTTCAATCATTATCTCTGATGCACCAACATAATCAAGACTCTCGTTTCTTGTTGTTCTTGGAACTCCTCCTCCACCGCCACCATTACCACCGCCGTTACCACCGCCCTGTGGAACATTTGGTTTATCTTCTCCACCACCACTCTTTGCTGCCAAGATAGGATCATGGCTCTTTAGTGTGGAAATATACTGCGCAACCCATCCTGTGAAATCTGCCACACCCTTTGCTACGCAGGGGCTTTTCCTTATCATATCATAAGATCTATCGTCTCTTCCTCCGACTATAAATCTTGCGGCCCAACTTCCACCACTCTGATCTTGTGCATTGGCAAGCTCTCTAGAAATATTGTCAAGTGTTATCTGCTTTAATGCATAATCTCTCATTCTAATGCTTGTTGTTGAGGCATGAAGAATGTCAGCATAATTTTTTATTATTCTTGCATTTTCAAAATCTGCAATGTCTGAAAGATCTCCACCGTAGTCCCAGTCTGCTACATCACACTCAATTATTGGCTGCCAATAATTCTGAACAGTTCTGATTAAGCCAGTTCTTAATATATCAGATGGGTCTCCTGTTTTTAACTGATCCTCATCAATTCCGCCATATATTAACTGTCCAATCTTTGGATATGCCAATAATGCTGCTGCTGCCGCACCTATTGATATTGCTCCTGCGGCTGTTACTCCTGCTCCTGTTGCGGCAGTTCCTGCTCCTGCTGCCGCTACTTCTGTTGCGACAGGTGCCGCTGCAACTGTTGCCGCCTCTGTTGCGACAGGAGCAGCAACAGTTGCTGTCTCTGCAGTTCCTGTCAATGCTGTTCCTGCACCCCTAAGTGCTGTTGTTCCGGGTCTATATGAAATTGGCATAGTGGTTGTTGCTGGTCTAAATCCAATTTCTCTAAGTAGTCCGGTTTCTGACATATGACTGCCAAGAGCAGTTCTCTCTGCAGAACTTAGTGTATTATAAATTCTGTTAAATTCTGCTGGATTATTTCTTACTAAATTTGAAAATGCACCAGTCATAGATCCTGTTCTATCGCCACCAACTATAGCGTAAACAATGTCTGCTGCGGAAGTTGGTGTTAGTAATGCTCTTTTTGAGATGCCACTTCTGTTATCTACTTTTCTCATAAAATCTCCATAAAACTGTTTATACACTTCTCAATAAAATAATAGAAAAAATTATTTTTGGTTAAGCTTTTTAAAAATTTTGCAGTATATATATAAAACCCTCTATATATAGTAACTAAGTTAATAGATAATACTTCCAACAGGATATATAATATGAATATTGATAATAAAAGAAAAATAGTAGCTGTATCGGGTGGTTGTGATCCATGTCACTCTGGTCATGTCAAAATGATTCTTGAGGCAGCAACCTATGGCGATGTAGTAGTCATCCTTAATTCTGACGATTGGCTCATGAGGAAGAAGGGCTATAAATTTATGTCTTGGGAGGAAAGGGCAGAGATTATTATGGCATTTAAAGGAGTTGTATCCGTAATTCCAGTTGATGATTCAGATGGAACTGTTTGTGAAGCCCTTCGTCGTATTTGTCCAGATTATTTTGCAAATGGTGGTGATAGAAAGGCTGGAAATACACCAGAGGGCGAGGTTTGTGCCGAGCTTGGAATAGAAATGTTGTGGAATGTTGGCGGTGGAAAGACCCAATCTTCCTCTTGGCTAATTGACGCCGTGAAAAAAACTTAGAAATTTTTGTTCCCCACTTGATCTTCGCCCTACGGTGGATATATTAATAGGGTCGAGGTGCAAATGATTAAGTCCTGCGTTCATTGTGGCGAAGAGTTTGATACAAAGTCCGCTCAGAAGATTATGGTTGGCGGAAAAATCAACGAGTGTTCCGATTGCGTTGTCTCTCTCAAGACAGAAAAGGCCCCCGTCTCAATTGGTGTTGGAGCAGGGGATGGAAAGACCACCATGATCACCGTAATGCGCTTTGATAATAAGACTAATGCCAATGCTTATATGAAGGCTTACAAAAACTCTACCGGGTTTAATAAGGGTAAGAGCTGCCATTTGGGCTCAACAAACATCATGCATACTGATTCATTTGGAGGAAAGATGGTGGGTGAGTTTGGTGGTAATGGGAACCACAACGGAAAGAAGCTTTATTGATTAATTTTGGCGGAAATCAAAATCATATACTAATTTTTTTATATGGTTTGGAGTTCCGCCAAAATGTTAGAAAATAAGAATTGTTCAAAATGTAATCAAAATTTGCCAATTTATAACTTTTACACTAGAAATGATACGGCTTCTGGTTACGCTAGCCAATGTAAAAGATGCGAATCAATTAGAAAAGCAAAGCCATTGAATGAGCTAAAATTTAAGGGTACAAGATTAAATACAGAAACCCACAAGTGGTGCCCTAATTGCAATCTCTTATTAGAAAAAGATAAGTTTTATAAAAATAAAATACAGCCAAGTGGTTTAACTAGCGTATGTAGATCTTGTAAAAATAAAAAAGAAATAGAAAAAAGAAATAATAATAGTGCTTATAAATTAAGAACAAATATTTCTCGAACCATAAGAAAAATGCTAAAAGGCAATCAAAAGTCAGGCTCTTGTATGTCATATTTGCCATTTACTTTGCCTCAGCTTAAACAACATCTTGAATCTCATTTTGATGAAGAAATGAATTGGAATAATTATGGTTCTTATTGGCATGTCGATCATATTTATCCACACTCTTTGCTAGAGTATGATGGCATGGAGCATGAAAATTTTATAAAGGCCTGGTGCCTTGAAAATCTTAGGCCATTAGAAAAAATAGAAAATATGAAAAAATCAAACAAAATTATTTCAACTAACATATCCTAGTATATCCCGCTACACACCAAATATAAAAAATCTCACTTAGCCAATTGACCTTATCCTCCCGGTGCGTACATTATAGGTGAGCACGGTGCTCAAAGATATAAGGAGGTTTTCATGCCAAGGGTGTCTCTAGGAGTTCCTTCGCGAAACGGCCCTTTCTAACGGCCAGCCTTTCCACCTTATTGCGTGGATTCCGCGAGGTAATTCGGTTATTTATGGAACGAACGGAGAAAAGTCCTCTCCTAAGTTTCGCAGGTTCTTTGCAGACAAGAAGGAAATTGCCTATTGCTGTCATGCTGAAATGCAGGCAATTGAGAAGGCAAAGGCTAACTCAAGGGATGTTCTTTGGGTTGCTCGTTTCCGAAAGGATGGTTCTCTCTGCATTTCTCGTCCTTGTCATTACTGCATGACTCATATTCGTCGTGCAGGAATTAAGAGGATTCACTATGTTGATTCTGATGGTAATTGGGTAAAAGAAGTTCTTAACTATTAGGAGTTAAAATGTCGCAGCTTAAGGATATTTTGTCTACTGTTTCTGTTGAATCCAATTGGGAGCCAGACCATGAAACTCTAATGGCCCTCTTTACTGCCTCTGTTAAGACTACTTTTTGTGATAGCAATTCATATTATAGTCGTGGCGAGCGAGGTAACGAGTTTGCTATTCTGATGAATACAAATGCCCTTGCTTGGACTTGGAATAATTTTTCTGAGAATAGAAAGGGAATTTTTGATCTTTATTGTCGCTATTACACTTGGACAGATTATTATTCTCCCAAGTTTAAGAATGGCATTGGCTCAGAAAATAAGATGTTTATTCAGAATCTTTTTTCTGAGATTTGGGATAAGCTGCCAGATGATTCTGATTCTGTTGAGATAAAGCAAGCAAAAGTAACAATCTCGACTCTTTTGTCTGATCCTAAGTTTACAATTGACTATACAAAGCGTCTAACTCAAGCTTATATTGAGAACAACAAAGAGAATATCAGATTCTGGATGGATTCTGGACTCTCCAGTTCAGTAGATCCGGCCTTCTATTCTATGGTATGGTCTAGGATTGAGCGTAGCAAGGGATATACCGACAAGAGGAGTAATGTTATTGGCTGCGCAGAGAAGTGTCCTATCTTTCCAGAGGATATTATTTCTGAGCTAATTTCTTCTGGCCACGCAAAGAATAAGCAATCGCTTGTCAGAATCTTTGTCAATAAGATTGAAGAGGCAAAGCGTCTATCAATTCCAGATGAAGTCATTACTGAAAGAATTGCTTATCCTCAGTCCGTCATTGGAAAGTTTGCTTCCTGCGATGATTACGGTGTTCAGCAGATGATTCTGCCTCACCTAAGGCGTCAAGACCTAATGTTTGCTGCTCCTGTAGCATCGAAGCTTGGTCTTAATCGCTTGGTTGAGCAGTGTATAGCAAGGAAGGATGGTGATTATAGCGATTGGAAAGGACGCTATCGCTACTAGCCAATAGATAGGCGGGAAGAGAAAACTTCCCGCCTTTTCTATTACTTTTTCAAAATAGGGCATGTTTATCAAAGAATCTTATATAAAACAAATTGGTAAAGAAAAATTTCGTGTTTTTTCCGAAAAGGGAAGAAACATGGGAACCTATAAAACAATGGCCGGTGCAAAAAAAAGACTTCGTCAGATAGAATATTTCAAACACCAAAACTCTTCGGATGATAGTCATGTTTTTCCTCGCGGTGGAAAAGGTGATGTTCCAGAATTTTTCAGAAAGAACCTTGATTATGGCGAAAGAAATAGCGCACTAAAGAAAAGGCTATCAAAGCTAAAGTCAGTTAAGGCTGCACTACAGGGATTTGGATTTAGAAAAGAGGCTGCGGCAATAAAGAGCAGCATAAAGTCAATGCTTCTTAGTGCTTTCTTGGGATTGGGCCTTGCTGGAGCATTGGGATATAATCTTGGTGGAAAAGAAATTCTTGAAGAAAAAATTGCTGATTTTTCTCTTGAAGAATCACCAAACTTAATAAAGTTAAAAAAAGAATTTCCAATTGGAACACAAACCGATACCATAATAAAAGAAATATATCCAGATATTCAGGTTGAAGATAAAAAAGATATAATTATTGAGTTTTTAAAAGAATATAATCAAAATCTTACATTTGAAGAATCTGGTTTACAGCTAAAACAAACTGAATTATTTCCACATACCGAAAGAGCACAGGTTGCCTATCCAGATCTAAAAGAGATAATGGCAAAATTTGCAAGAAGAATTGGAAATGATTATTTTGTAGATGAAGTTGGAACAGTTGGTGAAATGGATTTTTCAGATATTGCAATAAGTGGATTAAAATCAGATGAAGGATTTCAAGATACTCCATATAATGATAATAAATCTCTTAATTGGAAAAGAGATAAAGATAGGGTAAAAACCGGATGGACAATAGGATACGGTCATAAAATAACCGAAGATGAATTTAAAACCGGCATAATTAAGCTTAAAAATGGTAGAAAAATAAACTGGAAGAAAAAATTAAAAAAAGAAGATGCAGAAAGAATAAAGGCAGATGATATAATAAATCACGCAATTGATAATGCTGGGTTAGATAGTAATGCAAAAATTCCAAGGTCTCTATATGATGCTCTAACTAGATTATCTTTTAATTTTGGACATAGAAATCTTGTACGGTTTATTTCAAATATAAAAGATGAATCAGGAAATTTGTCTTCAGATCTTTTTGCAAAAGAAATATCTGGTTGGACAAAAGTACAAGACAAAGAAAATGTAAAAGGAATCATAATAGATAGAATGGGCAGCTTATTAGCTGCCAGAGGAATACTTCTTCCAGAAAATCCAAACCACATTAACTTAAAAGAAGATACAATATCTCCTAACTCAGTAATGAAATATCCAGATAAAGATATGATTCACAAATATTTGACACATCTTACAGGAAAAGAAGTAAAGTACCTAACAGAGCAAGATGTTAGGCCGATACTAAATGCTCTATCAAAAACAGAGCCACCACCATCAACCCCATCAGAAGCATTTAAAATAATGAAAGAAACAATAAATTAATATTTAATTTAAGCAAACTATTGCTGTTGGTAATATCATCCTAGAGGTGCAAAATGGCTTCAGATGATATTTTTGAAGATGATAGCTCACAAAAGAAAATAGTACAAAAAAGCAATAAAGAGTCAGTGAGAGTAGATCATCCTGCTCATTATAACTCAGGTAAAATTGAAGTTATTGATGCAATTGAAGATTGGAACCTAAACTTTAGCAGAGGAAATGCAATAAAATATATTGCAAGAGCTGGACTAAAAGATAAGAGTACTGAAGTAGAAGATTTACAAAAAGCTCTTTGGTATATTCAGAGAGAAATTCAAAGATTAAGCTAATAAAAAAGGAGGGCAGAAACCCTCCAATTTTATTTTTTTAAAAAATTACTTTTTTCCAGCAACTGTGCTTGCATTTTCAGCGAGAACATCGGCTAGTAATTCCATAAACTCAGCTAGAATCTGATGTCCTTCATCTTTTGTGAATCCGCCGCGAGCTTTTACTACTAAGCTTGCAGCAAAAGCAGCAACTTTACCAAAAGGAATCTTTATCTTTACTTGCTCTGACATATTAACCTCCAGTTAAAAAATTATTATTACCATATTAATTTTCTACTTATATATTTTTTCACTATCATGAAGTTAGAAAAAATTATTAATTCAAAATCCGAAGCTTTTGTTGAAAAATTAAAATCATCTTTAGATGATTCTGATTTTATAGAAATATCTATAAAAGATTCTTTTGGTCAAAATATAAAAGGAAAACTAATTGAGGTTTTTCTAGATCAAAAGACAAGCTCTCCAGTTATTGTTTTATTAAAGCAATATGAGCCAGAACCCGTAAAGATAAAGTTAGAACAAGGTGAAAAAATAATGGCCCACAAAATAAAGGTATTTACGGTTTGAAAAAGCCTTCGCCAGAGGAAATAGAAAAATTAATATTAGGAGAATTTGGAGATAGAGATATCACAACAAAAACTTCTTCCGATGATGGGGGTTCTGTTTTGGAAGTTTATGTGCAAGGAAAAGAATCATCGCAAGAAATTAGAAAGCTTATTCCTTTAAATTATGAAGGATGGAGAACAGTCGTCTTTCATAATACAGATCAAAAAAGGATATAAGAATTTTTAGACAGTATTACTCGACAAGGGTATTATTATGCTGCCCAACGAAATTCATCGTTGCAGCGATTTAAACGACAAATAGGAGTTAAAATGTTAACATTAGTACTATCTGCACTACTTGCTTGCTCAACAGCAGAGAAGGTAGAGGCTCCAGCCGCAACTGAGGCTGCAACCACACCAACTTCAACTGAGACAACTGCAGTAACCACCGAGGCAACAGTAACCACTGATGCAGCAGCAGCTACCTCAGTAGTAACCTCTACAACTGAGAGCACCGCTGGAACCACCTCAACTGTAACCACTGCACCAGCAACTCAGTCAAGCAGCAGCACTTCCAGCTCAAGCTCAACCGCAGCTCACTAAAAAAGAATTCACTGAAGAATTAAAATGTCAGCGTTAGTCGGACGACACCGACTAATATTTCTTTATATAGAGTGAAGCATTCCTATGAAAAAGAAATATTTTGGAAAGTATTGGTATGGAGAGTTTTATTCTCAATGCCATTGACAATGTTAGTAAACTATATATATTTTCATTCCTTTACGGTTGTAGTTGGATTAACAATAATCTCTAATATTATTGGCTATGTTGCTCATTATTTTTTTGAAATGGGCTGGCCAAGAATGTGGAGATTTGCTTCCAGCGGAATGAGAATAAAAGAAATCAAGAGTACAGAGGAGACAAAATGAAAAAAGTAGTAACAATGGTTCTCGTAGCAGCAGTAGCAACACTCGCAGCTTGCACTGGTGGAAAGTCAGACAGTGCAGATAGCGCATCAGCTGTAGATAGCGCAGAGTAACTTAAATAACTTAAGTAAGTTTAGCCACCAAGAAATAAATCTCTTGGTGGCTCTTCTTTTTGCAGTACCATTTTTTAGGCAGAATAAAATGAATAAGCTAAATGAAATTCTTGTAAATTGCTCTGTGCTTCCGCTTGGATCTCGCGGGTTTCTTATTCCAACAGAAAGAAAGAATCCTAGATTTCCAGCAGGATCTAAGTTTCAAATAAAAAAGAAACTAAATAATGGAATTCTTATTAAATTTGATTCTTCAAATTCTATATTTGGAATAACGGAGTCCGAATCATTAAAAATACTTGGAATGAACCTTTCCGAATATTTTGAAGAATTAGAGAAAAGAAAAGCTCATGGAATGAGCCTATTAGCAAAAGCACTGATAGATCTTAAAAAAGGAGAATAAATGCAAGCTAGATATATTTGTCCTGATAAATCATGGATCTTGGTTAATGTATTAGAAAGAGTTGGAAACCTGTACAAAGTACATCCAATTGAGTGGATAGGGATAGAGCAAGAAGAGCTTTATGTTCCGGCCCATCTTTTGGAATTTATAAAGATAGATAGAATGTGATGGAAGACTTTCTTTTTGAAATACTTAATCCAGTATTTAACTTTATATTTTGGATTATATTTGATAAAGAAAGATTTCTGACAGCATGGTCAATATTTTTTACTTTTAATGCATTATTTCTAATAATATATTTTTTAAAATTTAATGATAAAGAAAGTGATAGATAATAGATTTTATAGAAATACTGCAAAGTGTGATGCTGTAGTTGAAATATTTTCAAATTTAAAACTTTCAGAAGAGCATAAGATAATAAGAGGCTTTGAGGCACAAGACATAGATTATATTTTAGATTATGCAGAAAATTTAAAATACTACGTTATAGTCTATCTTTATGATTTAAATTCAAAACCTTTAAAGTAATTTTTTTAAAAATACTTTTATTTCTGAAGCAGGAACAAATCTTCCAAGAAATGTAACGGGAATAACAGATATTCCAGACTGATTACCACTTGAATCATATGACTTTACTGGCATGGCAGATGTTGCAACTATAAGTCCAGCAAGCTCTCCATTTGTATTCCAGACCCCAGACCCTGTTTGACCAGGAATTGTTCCTCCAGAAAAGCCATTTGTTATCATTCCACATGGTTTTATTTTATTTCCAGTAGAACTAAGATATCCTTCTGCATAATGTAGATTTAGTCCAAGTGGATGGCCAAATGAAAATAAGCTCTGCGAAAGGTTTTCTTGTCTTTGCTCAATGTTTAAAGAGCTATTATAAGCTATTGAGCCATTTGTAATTTCTAACATTGCTAATTCATTGCAACTATTCCAACCCTTTATTGATGCAGTATGCTTTTTGCCTTCTCGATCTGAAATTTTTAGACTAATATTTCCAGATTCTTTTATTTTTTTCATAGAATCTTCATGAATTATGGTTAAAATTCTTGATGACTTATTATTTGAATCAAAAAGAACGCCGCTCCAGCTTGCAGTTTTCCACTCAACTAAAACTGTTCTTTTCTCTGCAAAATTTCTTTTTTCCTCTAAGATACTGACTGGGCCATCTTTTGGAATTAAAAGCTCTTTGTTAAAAATGATTAAAATAAGAATTGATACTATAATGTTTATATAGCCAAGGCCCCTCTTTATTTTATCCATAAAATTCCTCTATTAAATAAAAAAATAATAGCAGGGATTCTCAATGAAAAAAATAAAAGTAGGTGATGTAGTTCTTTATTCTGGGGAATTTTTCACAGTTGAATGGATTGATGATTCTGGCGTAACAAATTTAGTTGGTTTAAAGAGCCTATCCGGTATAATAAAAGTAGTCAGCTATTCCGAAAAATTCTTAATAAAAGCAGAAGAAGAGTGAGGTTAAAATGGGACTTTTAGATAAAAAGAAAAGAAAGGGTCCAGAGATAAGAGATCAGTTTTTTATCTTTGGAGGATTTTGGTTTGAGAAGTTTGAAGAAGATAGATTTACATATTGTAGAAAGGTAGAAGATCTCTCTGAGATTCCAGAGAAATATCTCGAAGATTGGGCGGGCTGGAAGCCAAAGCCAATAAACAAAGAGAGATATGGAATTTCGTCATACAACTCTAGAACTGGAAAGCTTTTCTAAATTAAAAAAAATTGTGTTTAGGATAAAATCTGAGCACAATTTTTTTGTTTCTAAAACAGCAGTTAAATTAACTTCTTTTAATAGTCCGTAGCTATCTATTTTATAGATTTGAATAAAAAAATTATCAGAAAAGAATCCACTCATATCATGTGAATCATTTTTATTTATCCTGATATTTATTAGAATATTTTTAAAATAAAATCCAATATCATCTTTTAATATCTCACCAATTCCAATATCAAAAGATGTTCCAGTTTCATCAATAAGAACTACTGGCCCAGGAAAAATTGTTTCTTCAAATCCTTCTGGATAATATTTGGTCTCTTCACCATACATAAGGCCTATATCTCTTCCTGGTAGGGCAAACGCTCTTTGTCCGAAAAAAAGATGTCCAATTAGGGCTTGATTAATTTTTAATTCAAAATTTTTCTCTAAAAAAGATTTTGCAGCCCCTATAATCTCAACCCTATGGTTTATCTCGCTGAGAAATGGATGATTATTTTTTGGTGATTTCACTCTTGATAGAAAAAAAATTCATAGTTTTTAAGCCAGCTATAGACGAAGGGCCTCACCGTGATTAGCTTATCGGGGCAAGGAGGCAGCATGGTTCGCTACGGTTACGCCTGTATTTCGTCTTTTCTAGAGCAAAAGCTCGGCAAGTCGGCTCCAACAACAAACAGAACAATGATCAGAAAGACTTTTGATCAGAAGGGTGTAAATTACGCATCAGATCTTGCCTTGCAGAATTGCAAAGACCTTCTTCCTATTCTAAAGTCAAATGTTCAAAATAATATATTTTTCTTTAGACTTTCATCTAATCTTTTTCCTTGGGCCTCAGAGTATGAAATTGAAAGTCTAAAGGATTATCAGGGTATTTCCCTTGCACTAAAAGAGGCTGGAGATTTTGCAAGGGATAATGGCATTAGAATTACAAGTCATCCAGGGCCATTCAATAAACTCTGTTCTGAGTCAGAATCTGTAGTAAACAATACAATTACAGATCTAAAGATTCACGGAGAGGTTTTTGATCTTCTAGGTCTACCAAATACACATTATGCAAAAATTAACATCCATCTTGGTGGTGCATATGGTGAAAAAGAGGTGGCAATCGCAAGATTTATCAAGAACTTCAAAAGACTGCCCGATGCTGTAAGCAAGAGACTTACCATCGAGAATGATGATAAGGCTTCTCTTTATTCAACAAAAGAGCTTGTTGAAGATCTTTTCCCACACACCGGAATTCCTGTAGTTCATGATCAGCACCATCATCTATTCTGTGATGGTGGCCTAACACAAGAAGAGGCCATGAGACTTGCTGCTACAACATGGCCAGCAGGAATTAGGCCTGTAATTCATTATTCAGAGTCACTCTCTGAAGAAGTTGGTGATCCAAAGATCAAGCCACAAGCACATTCCGATTACATCAGAAAAGAAATTAACACCTACGGAATGGAAGTAGATGTTATGGTAGAGGCAAAAATGAAAGATCTCGCTGTAATTAATTATTATAATAGACAAAAATCTACTACATAGATAAAATAAATTACAAGGAGATAGTTTATGCCAAGTTATGATGATGACGATGATGACTTCTTTTCAGATGACGAAGAATCTTACAGTGAATTTGACGATGGTTATGATGATGAAGACTTTGAGGATGGATTTTCAGAATCTGATATTCAAGTAGATGAAGTATTTGAATCATTAATTGATGATCTGACAGAAGAGCAATTAGAAGATCTTTATAATAGAATTGGGGAACATCTTTCAAAATAGTAAAATATTTTGAAGAGGAAAAAAATGTTAAGCAAATCTTATTTCTTTCACTATCGGGCCGGATCTTCTCCGGCTACGATTGTATTTAGAGTCGATCAAGTTCATGGCATAGTTATTTGGGATGCCTCATTCTGCTCTGATAAAGATCAGTTTTCAAAAAATAGAGGCAGGAATATTGCAGAATCAAGGCTAGTTAAAAGTATAAACAAATCAACATATAACTACTTCTCTTATGATAAGCAAATAAATATAAGAGATATTAGGTGGAAGATTGTTGAGATTCTGCAAAATCACCCAAATTGTCCAGAAAGTTTTTGCTAATACGCTTGCCAGTAAAAAATAAAATTTAGGATTAAAAGATTTTATAGACGGCAAGAGTCCAGCGGGGTATAAATATAGGGTCGGGAGGTTGCGCCGCTACCCCGACAATAACCCCATTCCCCGGAGAAACCGTGTAGAGTGTAAATTACATTTGTCTTTTGAAAATTTCAAGTTTAATTAATTTTACGATTTTAAAAAGGGATTAAATATGGATAACGCAAGCGTAGCTTTTGCAGCAGGCTTTGATGAGTTTGGTTGTTTTCACATTAGTGATTTTGAGGTAGGAAACGCAATCCTAGTTAAGACAGATGATGGAAAGGTTCGTGGTCTAGTTAAGGAGGTAGTTCAGAAGAGTGGAACAATCTTCTATCGTCACCGCTCTGGAACTGAAGTATGCAACATTAATGATGTCGTATTTCTTTCAGACTCAGAGCGAGGTTGGCTTGGAAATGTCTGATGAAAAGAGGATGGATGAAGTTATGAAGAAAATCTTCATCCTCTTGAATGAAGAAAAAGTTTCACCATATGACGCTCTTATGATTGCAGAGGAAATATTTCAAACTTCGGTTGAAAGAGTTGCCGCCGCTCAAAATATCAACCCAGATCAATTGCGCTATAGGCTAGCAAAGCAGATTTTTGGTGGAGACTTTGGAGTTAAAAGTGAGCCAGAAAAGAAAGTGCTAGTCGTAGGCCAAGATCATGGCTGGGTCGGAAATACAAAGACAACTACTGAAAATAACTAAGGAGTTTATAATGGCAAAAGCAAAAAATACTGATAAAGATATCTCAAAGTTATTTGAGTCAACTACAGAAGAGACCCCCGCAAAAAAGACAGAAGAGGTAGAGGACGTACAGAGCGCAGCAGACCTTCTAGAAAAGATGAAGAAAGAAGGCAAATCCTATATTCGCATTAAGAAACTTTTTTAAGGAGAAAAAATGAATACCGATACCACTACTCAGCAGACAAATTCACGCAGCAAAGTTCCAGCACTTGCAGATCGAGAGAAGGTAGTAAGTCGAGATTTTTCAGGATTTCGAGTTCGACTCTCTCGCGATTCCGTAGGAAAGAAGAAGCTTTCCAATCGACTTACAATTACTGTTCCAGATTCTCGTAGCGAGTCTGTAATCAAGATGACAGTAAGAGAGGCTCGTGCCCTTCAGACATTCTTGAATCAGTATCTTCCAACAGAGTGATTCTCTAAATTAGCCGGAGAGGTTTACGCCTCTCCGGCATTTTCCGTGGTAGACAAATGCGAAAGGTTCATTGGGTTTCTTCTTCTAATGACAAAAAGACAGGAAAGGTTGTTGCATCCTATTCTACAAAAGAAAGCTGCCCAGACTCCTGCTCACTAAAAGAAGGTGGGTGTTACGCTTGGGGATTGTTTTACCTTGGTGTTCTTTCCTCAAAGATTGACAAGGGAACAATTAAGCTTAAGTCTATCACGGATGCTCTAGGAGAGCGACTACATACGGCAAGAATTGTTCGGCATAGAATTGCCGGAGATATTGTTGGAGATGTAAAAGAAACGCTTAATGAGTGTAAGCTAGTTGAGAGCGAAGGTCTTATCAACATCGGCTATACTCATAATTGGCGAGCAGATGAAGCCCAGCCTCTAAAGAGCTACTTTAGAGCTTCCTGTGCAAACCTCGATGAAGTGATGGAGGCACGGTCTATGGGCTGGTCTGCAACACTAATCGTCCCAAAGGGAACACAGAAGTCACTTTCCTTGCCAAATGGTGAGAAGGCATTTATGTGCCCCGCTCGTCATGGCGTAGAAGGAAAGAAGGACATTACCTGTAACGACTGCACTCTTTGTCGCGTTGATGGAAAGACGGCAGAAAAGACTGTAATGTTTGAGGTTCATGGAAATGCCGCTACATTAAAGAAGATTGGAGGAAAGGTTGGCAACATTACCTAAAATTTTGAAAACTTATAAGGTAGACAAGATACTTGGCTATCGTCAGCTTCCACCAGAGAAAGACGGAAAGATTATTGTTGGCTGGGAGGAGCGAAACGAATTGCCAACAGGAAAAGATCTTATTATCTGTAGACCAGCAAAAAAGTCAAAGGGAGAAGTAACCATAGCCACAAAGGATGATTATATAAGCTTCTTTGCAGTTACGGCGGCATCTAGTCCAACAGACTTTTTGCTAAAAATTAGAGATCTGAATACTGAATTAGAAGATCTAAAGCTGCAAATAGACTTTGCAAAAAGTATGGCAGTCCTACTTACGCAAGGCACGAAGTTTTCCTGGTTAGATAGAGAATTTTTAATTATTGAAGATAAAGTTTCTTAATATATTATCTTCAATAGGCTATATTAATTAGGAAAGTGCCTTTGCTGCTGACATAGAATCTTGCAGAAGTCTAAATGTTCTAAGTGCTTCTTCACGTTTGTTGTCGGCAGGTAGCTCACCAAGATCAGATTCAGATGGCATATCACTCTTAAGCTCAGAAATATGAGTTCCAGCAATTGTAGATATTGTTTTATTGTTTGAGACATAGCCTGAAACTCCAATATCCAAAAATGATGTGCCTAAGCTGCCAAAAAAAGATCCAAATCCAAGTATAGTTGATACAATAGATGCTACCCTTGTTGCTACAGTGGCCACACCAGCTGTAAAAAACGTGAGTATAATGGATATTATATCTTCTATTGCTGAAGCAACAGAATACCACATGTTGTACCAATGCTTCTTATAGAATATTGCAATTTTGTTTAGTCTTGTTACTCTTAGAATTTTTTCTGGAATATTTCCAAATTCTTCAATTAATTTAGAAATATATTCTGGATCTAACAGAGATTCTTCTGTTCCGAGATCTGAAAAGTTAGAAACAACTTTTTTGACAGACGCTTCAACCATATTGTACGAATTATATCCGTCTTGTACCGAATAAATAAGTGTAAATATCGGAAAGACTTTCCATATAAAACTCCATACGCCAGAGAGAGCGGCCTTTAGTCCTCTGCCTATTGCACCAGCAGCACCAGAGATTCCTTCAGCTAATCCTGACATAAAATTGCTATTTTTTACCATCAGGTATTTTGATGATGCTTCTTTCAAAAAGTTCTCATCAGAAAGCATTCTATCAAAAGCTTCTTTTTTTCTAATCAGTGTTGTTTCAAAAGAATTTCTTGATGCAATCTTTATTTCAAAATTCTCTAATGAAGAATATATATTTATATCCCTTATTATTGCGGCAGCAGCATTTTTGCCAATTTTTTTAGAAGCCGCTTTTAAAAATAGCGTATCAATAATGGACGATGCTGCGGATTTTATATTTCCAGAGGCTATTACCTTATCAATAAATCCCGGTTCAGAAGATGCCTCTTGTAATGTGCTCTTTTCTTCTGAAGTAAGAGACTCTAGTGACTGCCTTGCAGCCTCAGCTTTTTCACTTAGATCCTCTGCAACACCAGCAGACTCTTCAACGCCAGAAACATCTAACTCTGGAGGAAGAGCTTCACTTTCAGCTTCAGCCTTTACTTGCTGCCAAGCTTCTAAGCTTCCTTCCTGTGCAACCTTTAGTAATCTTTTAATTTTCTTTAAATTTCTCATTATAACCTCGGAGTAATAATGTTTATCAAAAAAGATGCAAAATTAGTAGTAGATTTAATTAAAACATATCTTCCTGAGGATCTTGCAAATAACAAAGACGTTATCATTGCCGGTGGGTTTGCTTTAAATGCATTTGTTGTAAATGAAATACTGGAAAGTCTAAATGATAGGGCTGCTGGCTCATTAGTTGTAAAAAACTTATTTCAAAATCCCGTAGTTCCATTTTCCGATGTTGATTTATGGATAACAAATGATTGTAATGATTCTGGTTTGCAAAATTTATTTTTAAGAAAAGATAAATTTACTGCAGAGCCTGTATCATTTTCAAGCGGAGAAACTATTCGCCTAGACAGAGCATCTGATTGGGCAAATACATTTATACTTTCCGACTATAAGCAAAAGCGCAAAGTAAAGCTAAAGCCAATTCAGTGTATTGTTAGGAAGCAAGATTCTGTAGAATCACTCCTATCTTCTTTTGATCTTGGTGTTTGCTCTGTTGCAATTCATAATGGTGAATTTATTGTTCATCAATCATTCATGGATTCCATGAATAAAAAACAGCTGACAATAAATAATGAAGGCTTAATGAGAAAGAGTCTTGCATCAAAAGTATTTCAGGCCCTAAGACACTTTAAATACTATGAAAAAACAAACTTTGAGTTTTCAAAAGAGCTATATCAGAGAACCCTAGAGGTAATGTCTGATTCCAATACCTATTGGCAGGAGTGCAAGAAGCTTGGTCTAGTTTCTCAGTGGGGCGGAACTACTGCTGGTGTAAAAGTTAAGATTACTACCAGCGATAATTATGAGCAGGAAGTAGTCACAAAAGAAAGTACCAACAGCATGATTAAGCGGCTGGCAACTCATTTTGCCGATATGCAAAAAATGTCGCATTGGGATGTTTCTCATGCGCTTTTTGTTGGAGACTCAGATTTGTTTCCGGTAAAGAGTATTATAGAGAGAAAGCTTGCTGAGCAAAATAAGCAGGAAGCTATTATTGATTTGATTCCATTTTAAGGTTTAAATGTCAAAAATAAATATTACCAACTTAGAAATTAAAGATTTTTTTAATCACCTAAAAGCAACCTCTAAAGTTGATCTTTGGATTACAGATCCTCCTTACCCATTTGAAAACCAAAATGGAACAGGAAGAATGAAGTTTGAAGATGGCAAAGATGATATGTATGTTAGGCTAACATACAAAAATCTAGAGTCATGTTATAATGAAATGTTTCAGATCTCAAACTCTGGATCTGGCTGCTATGTCTTTGCCAATCGTGATGGTTTATTTCCAACAAAAGATTCACTTGAAAAAGCAGGATGGACGTTTCGAAATATAATTGTTTGGGACAAGATCAATATGACAATGGGATATCATTGGCGTAATCAAGTTGAATATATTGTCTATTGCACAAAGGGTGCAACAAAGAAATACGTCACAGGTATGCCAAACATTTTTCATGAGAAAAAGCCTGCCGGATTGTCTGCAAAGCCACCCAAAATATGGGAGACAATCATGGAGCAACAGCTCAAAGAAATGGAGGTGGTTTGCGACCCATTCGCAGGTTCCGATCCTCTTTCAATTGCATTGAATAACAATCAAAATTTAATGCAAAAAATTGGCGCATCTTATAGTAATATTTATACCTAAGAGGTAATCATGTCAGCAAAAGAAGTTAAGTTTGGTTCTGAGGCAAGAGCAGAGATTCAGAAGGGCGTAAATATTGTGGCAGATGCAGTAAAATGCACTCTTGGTCCAAGAGGTCGTCATGCAGCATTAGAGAGAGGCTATGGTCCTCCCGTAATTACAAAGGATGGAGTATCCGTCGCAAGAGCAATTGAGTTAAAAGATCCTCTCCAAAATATTGGAGCGCAACTAATTAAGACTGCTGCTTCTGCAACAAACTCTATGGCTGGTGACGGAACAACTACTGCAACAGTTTTGTCGCAAGCCATTTTTAATGATGGTCTTAAGATGGTTGCTGCAGGACACAATCCAGTTCTCTTAAAAAGAGGCTTAGATATTGGTCTTTCTCAGGTTACAACATTTCTGTCATCACTATCTCGTAGCATTGATTCAGAAGAAACACTAAAGCATGTTGCAACTATTTCAACAAACAATGATCATGAGCTTGGATCAATGATTGGAGAGGTTGTATCAAACGTAGGAGAGGACGGCGTAATCTCTCTTGAAGAATCAACGGGCGGACAAACTCAGGTAACTTATACTGAAGGTTTGCAAGTTGCAAAGGGATGGCTATCACCAGCATTTGTAACTAATGCAGAGAAGCTATCTTGTGAATTTGAAGGAGCTTATATTGTTCTTTATGATGATAAGATTTCTTCCTCAACAGAATTTCTAGAGATTATTCAGAAGGCACACAAAGTAGGTAAGCCACTCTTTATTATTGCTCGTGACGTTGAAGGAGAAGCACTTGCAACTCTTGTTCTAAACAGACAGAAAGCAAATCTTCTTTGTTGTGCAATCAAAGCACCAGGATTTGGTGACGTTAGACGCGATATGCTAGAAGATATTGCAGCAGTTGTTGGCGGAAAAGTATTTGACAATTCTAATGGAAGAGCACTACGCGATGCAGAATTAGAGGATCTTGGTAGAGCAAGAAGAATCCTCTGCACAAGAAATACAACACTAATTGTTGATGGTGCTGGTGGCAAAGAGTCTGTTGATCTTAGAGTAAGAATGATTAAATCTCAAATGGGAGATTCAACAATCTTTGATCACCAGAAGATGTCACTAAAAGACAGACTTTCAAAGTTGGCTGGTGGAGCAGCAGTATTCCGTGTTGGTGGCTCTACCGAAGGAGAAATGAGAGAGCGAAAAGATCGTGTAGAGGACTCTCTAAATGCCGTTCGCGCCGCAATTGAAATGGGAATTGTTCCAGGTGGTGGTTCAGCTCTTCTTCAGGCATCAAGAGTTGTTGGAGATTATATAAATGCTCAGCCAGCAGGAAAGCTTCTTCCAGAGGAAGTTGCAGGTTTAAACATTCTCCGTACTGCTCTTAGAGAGCCATTCATTCAGATTATGCGTAATGCAGGATTTGATTATCACGGCCCACAGGAGAAGATCACCTCAACGGGAGGCTTTGTTGGATTTGATGCTCTAAGAGGAGAATTTGTAGAAGATATGATGGAAAGAGGCATCATTGATCCTGTAAAGGTAGTCAGAAAGGGCGTAGAAAATGCAGTATCAGCCGCAGGCACTCTCCTTACAACAGAAGTTTGTGTCTACCAAGATCTTTCCGACCTAATCCAAGAATAGAAAAAATCTAAAAATAGCACCGACCTATGGTATAGGAATAGCGCAGGTATCCCCTGCGCTTTATAGCAGGAGTGTATAATGACAAAAGAAGAGATCTTTAACCAGCTAATTACAGTCGCAATCAATGGTCTTGCTCAGTCTCCTCACCGTGATACAGGAATTCTAAAGGGTTTCTGCTCACTTCCGCTAGGAGACTTGGCAGATTTCTGGGGTAGTTTTTCAGATCAGACAAAGCTTCAAGTCATCAATTCTCACCAAGATGAACTTCTTTCTTGGATCAAGTCCCATCAAAAGGTAGAGTAAATGAAGAACCTTCTAAAGATTACGTCAGATAGTTGGGGTATTGCAAAGGCAAATCAGCTTTTGGTTGATGCTCTCTATGATATTTTTGCTCATAATAGGCGTTCTTCTGCTTTTTTTGGACTAGAAAATCTTAGAACAGAAATGATTACGACTGGTGCAGTCGATGAAATTTTGTTTGCAGACTTTGCTCCAATGAATAAGGATGTTTGGGGAGAGCTTGTTTCAAACATCTTTGCATACTCTATTCAAAATAATTTAAGCCTAACAGAGTATTCGGGTTTTAATAAGTGGATCAATTCTAATGGCAAGGTTCTAAATCAGCTTATTGCTAGTGGCTCTTACTCCTCTTATTGGCAGCGTCCACCAGCAGATTTTGTTGGTATTATTGAGGCTGGCTTTATAACGGGTAATTCAGATCCAGAAAAAATCTATAGAGAGAGATACTATAGAAATAAAAACTCTTACATAAATCCTCTTGATGTGGAGCTTCTTCACGCTATTGCAAGAAGGTCTACCGCAGGAATGATTAGTGCGGTAGAGGATACTGAGTTTACATCGAAGGTATCTCACCCATTTAGAGGTGAAATCTTTGTTGCACTAGCGTCAACAGGAACGCTAACTGCAAAGGCAGCAAGAAAGATTAGATCCGACTCTTCTGCTGAGGCTTCAGAAAAGGGAATTCGTGCTATTGCTGCAAATATTGGCAAATTTAAAAATGCAGCAGAGGTATTGAGTCAAGTCATGGATACCAAACATATTGGCGTTGCATCACATCTTGCAAATACTATTCCCGTAGAGTATCTTCCATTTATGGCAGTCTGCCAAGATCTAGGTGTAAGAAACATTGTAGTCAACCGTATGCAGGAGTCAAAAAATGTCTGACTTTCTTTATCTACAGTCCCCACTTCATACAAATCATTTTGTTTCCTTCAAGATTCCAGACGAGTCCCGAGATCTATTTCTCTTCTCATTTGAAGGTGCAATTCAGGCAGTTCGAGAATCGGCGGTAAAGAATCTTATCTCAACTCCAGAGATTCAGAATATTCGGCTTGGATACGAGAAGCCACCAAAGAAGATGAAGATTGAAAATATGGACGATCTTCTAAAGTTGGTAGCCATGATGGTTGAACTTTAAAATATCTGGTAATAAAGGCTCCTCTTAGTAGGGGCCTTTTTTATTATCCATGCAAAAGCTAGCTTCAATAGATCCTACAGATTTCTCAGATGAGTCAGGAAGAAAAATACATATTTCTACCGGACCAAGAATGTTTTTTAGAGAAAAATTTGCAAAAGACTTTTCAGGTACAAATAATGATGAGTTAAATAATATTATAGCAAGTGATGTTGCTAATTCTGAAAATGTAAAAACATTTATTCCAGGATCAAGTTCAACTTCTGGTAAAAAAAGAGAGCTTGGAATAATATACAAATCAAAATCTTTTGGAATATATTATATTTGTATAGCAGCTGATTCAGAAAATAGACTTATTTCAGTAAAAGAATCAATTAAAGAGGGTCCTCCTGCTCCAGAATTTGGATCAAGAGTATCAACTGGCATAACAGATCCTGCTCGTGGAAAAGAAATAAGGGTAAATACAACCGTTAGAAAGATTTTTAAACAAGACTATAAAACAATGGCCTTTCCCCCAAATACAATAAAGACTTTTGAAAATGCAGGTATCCTTGAGCTTAGCAAATATATTGCTGATCTTTATGCAAAAAGTGCTAATAAAATAAATCATGTTTGGAAGAATCCTTCTAAATCTGAAAATGTTATGGAGATTCGTACATTTGGTTCAAATCAGTTTTTTGTAACTATTATTAGCGAACAATATTGCGATATAGTTTCTGTTCAGGGTCAGTGGCTATCAGAAAGAATAAAGAAATACAGAGAAAGTTCAGTCAAGGCAGATTGGACTCCATCAAGACTTGGAAAAGGCGAAAGGACTCGTAGTGGAGATTACCTAAGATGATAAAAAGAGCTGGATTTTTAGATCAATCAAAAATAAACAGAATTCTGGAACTACTAAGATCTGGCGGTGGTGGAAAGATTAAGTTCAATCCACAGTCTGAACTTCCAGCAATAGATAAGATTATTATTGAAAATTCACCACCAAGTGATAATCCAAATGCCTTAGCATATGTTACAAATGATCCAGATCCAAAAAAGAGCGATGATATTCATCTTGTTTTGCCTGCAATAGAAAAAGCAATCCAAGAAGAAATGAGAAATCAAAAACTTGATCCAAATGAGCTTTCTTCTTTAGATCTTTCAAACTTAGATAATAATCCAAAAATAAATACTATTATTATTTTGTTATCATCAATGTTACATATTTTTTCTCATGAAAAAGGTCACAAGAAAGGTTTTAGGGATACAGGTAAATTGCAGTCAGAAGAATTTGCAGAAGGGGAGGCAGATAGGGCCATGCAGAGTTTTAAGGTTAATTCAAGTGTAGATCCAAAGCTAGAGCTAAAGAAGCTAGCATCAAAGCTAGATGATCTTGGCGAAACATCTTTCGTTAAGGATGTTTATCGTATTGCATCACTTCTTCCAAAAGAACAAGAAGAAAAAGCTCTTCCAAAGAAAATGGCAAATAGAGATTTGGACATTCTTAAGAAGGACTTAGAAAAGCTTTTCTCAAAATGAAAAAAACTGCCTTAGGACTAAATGATATTGCAATACCTGGAGCACCATATGAAAATAGGACTGGTGTTGACCCCGCAAATTCCGCAATATCAAACAGATTCTTTGGAAAAGAATTTTCAGACGATCACAACGAAAATGCTCTACCCATAGTAAAGAAAAGGCATGAGGTTCCAGAGGATGCTGGATATGAAGAAGATCCAGCTGCTGCAAAGTATTTTCAGTACCTCTTAAAAATGAGAAGAAAAAAGAAAGCGAGCCGCAAGGCAGCTGAGTAGCAATCGGTATAATTGCTACGGAGGGCAAATGGGCCACGAAGTTATTTCCGCTGATATTATATATGACGTACAAGCCGGTGACAGTGGAAAGGGTAAGGTTTCAGCCTATCTTTCTTCTCAGAAAAGTCGCGCTACAGGACTCTTTAATCACTATGAGTTTGTAGTAAGATGGGGAGGAGGAGCAAACGCTGGGCACACAGTTTATGTTGGAGATAAGAAGTATAAAACACACCTTGTTCCATCCGGAGTATTTCATGGAATTAAGTCTTTAATAGGACCAGGTTGTGTCTTAAATCTTGAGTCGCTAAAGGAAGAGCTTTCTTATTTAGAAGAAAATGGATTTGATAGCTCCCTAGTTAGAATCTCTCCAATGGCACACATTGTAACCTCAGATCATATTGACTTTGACAAAAAGAATCTTGCAGGAAAGCTTGGAACAACCTCTAGAGGAATTGCTCCAGCATACTCTGATAAGTATGCCAGAGTAGGAACTCAGTTTAAAGATGTTGCGGCAAAAGATTCTTTCTGGAAGAGCTACCTATTTGACGGCAGACTCTATGGCAACATACTTTGCGAAGGTGCTCAGGGATTTTATCTTGATATAAATTGGGGAAATTATCCATATGTAACTAGCAGTGAGACACTGCCATATGCCGCTTGCTCCGTTGGATTTTCTCCAAAGAAAATAAATAATATTTATGCTGTAGCAAAGATTTATGAGACTCGTTCTGGAGAAGATTCACTATTTCCAGAGTCACTTTTTGATAATCCAGAATTATCAAGAATTGGAGAGATCGGTCAAGAGTTTGGAGTAACTACTGGTCGCCGCCGTAAGGTAAACTATCTTAATCTTGATCGCGTAATCTTTGCATTAAATACTGGCGGAGGAAACAATCTAGTTGTTTCAAAGTGCGATGTCTTAGAGGAAGCAGGAGTTTTCAAGCTATTCTACAGAAATGAATTGATAGCATTTGAATCTCTTGAGAAAATGAAAAATTTTATTAGCGTAAGACTAAATATAGAGTGCCCAGAGTTAGAGAGAATCTATTATTCTTCTTCACCAGAGGTTGTAGAAGGATTAACAATTTAGGTTTAATATGAAAGACAAAGTTTTACTATATCACAAAAACTGCCCAGATGGTTATGGATCTCGTTGGTGCTTTGAGAAGAAATGGGGAGAGGAAATGACTTATATTCCTGTATCCCACGGATCTCCACCACCAGAAGGATTAGAAGATAAGGATATTTGGATAGCAGATTTCTCATACTCAAAAGAAATCCTTTTGGGCCTAAAAGAAAAGAATAGATCTATAACAGTAATAGATCATCACAAAACTGCAGAAGAAGCTTTAAAAGATTTAGATTTTTGTCACTTTGATATGTCTCATTGCGGATCAATACTCTCTTGGTATTATTGCAATGGTCTAAACAAAGAGCCTCCAATACTTCTAAAATATATAGAAGATCAAGATCTCTGGAAGTGGCAGATGCCATTTGCAAAGGAAATTCTAGCAGTAATAGATAGTTATGATTATTCTTTTAGACTATGGGAAGAGCTAAATGCTAGGCTGATGGATGATCAAAAGTTCTCAGAGTTTCTAGAGGAAGGCTCAGCACTTCTTCGTCAAAGAGAAAAGAAAATAAAAGAAATTTATGCCAAAAGACATACTCTAACTGTTTTTGGAGAAGAAATTCCAGCAGTAAATTCTCCATTATATCAGTCTGAGCTAGCACAAAGAGTTGCCGAGGAAGCTGGCACAAAATATGGCCTAGCATATTATTTTGATGGAGACGGCTATGTTTTCTCAATTAGATGTGGAAAGGAAAAAGATTTTGACGTTTCTGCAATTGCGGTAAAATTTGGAGGAGGGGGCCATAAGGCGGCTTCCGGTTTTAAGGTTAAAGATCTTAAGGAACTAAATGGGCAATGAATATAAATCAAGAGATTTAAAAGAAAAAATATCAAGATATATAACCAGCCTAACCCCAAAGGGTTCAAAATACCCAATTGGAGTTGGTTGGTCTATATGGAACTCTTTTGATATTTCAAAAGATGAGTGCCTAACTCTCTTTACCGATAAATCTTTTTCTAGATTTATTTCAGCAAAGACAGGATCTGCCTATGCTTTTAGGGCGGTAGTTCTTCACGGTGTCTCACTTCATCCAGAATTGGCTACAGAGATTTTATCTGCTGATAAGAAAAGCAATCTCTTTCCATATAAGCAATCTGTAATATCAGGCGGACTATACGTTGATAAAATAGATCCATCTGTTTTTAAAGACTATGACAATGTTGCCAAGGTAGAGTACCTAAAAGTTTGCCCCTCAGAAGAAGTAGAAAGATTTTTAAAAGATCCCTCTGATAAAGTCCGCATGGAAGCGTACCATAGAAAGGGGATGCTATCCTGCGCCGAAGAAATGTCGAAGGATAAGTCGGCAAAGATTAGGGCCTCAATATGCTTGGTTTTACCGCATAGTAATCCAATATTAGAAAACATGATCCATGATAGATCAAAATGGGTTTTTTATTCTGTATTGAAAAAGGTTGATAAGTCAAAAATTCCAATGATGCTAGGAAGTAGGCATCTAAAAGAAAGCTTCATTAATTCAATCCTTCAGAAAAGAATGAGTAATTTAGGAGAAAAATGAGATACAACATCCGAGTAACTAACAAAGAAACAAAGACAGTATGGTATCACGATGGCCTTACAAAAGAGGAGATTGGATGGATACAGTGCAATAGCAATCTAGTTGTAGAGATTCGATCTGAATCACACGAGCCACAAGGCAGAGATTCTAGAACACAGAGAGAAGACCAGGAGTAAAAAATGTTTCTTCTAATGGCCGGATTTGCTCTAGCTTATGAACCGGTTGAAGGCATTAACTTTCCAAACACATCAGAGATAGAAGAATATAATTTTTATCACAATATAAATCTAAGATATAGAATTTATAGACAAGCTAACTCTAGTTATGATGATATGCTAATTTATGGCGCAATTTATGCATCAACATTGGCTTCATTCAGGGAAATCCGGTCATTAGGGGCAATTGATAAGAAATGTGGAAAAGATGATTTTATTGAAATATATGAAATTTCAGAAAATCAGCTAAATGATTCTTCCAGATTCCCATCACAGTATGTAGGCGGTGGTAATACAGGAAGAGATTCTCTCTGGGGTTATTTTGATCCAAGGCCAGCAGAGCCAGGCTACAATGCAATAGTAATTACTCCTCATGCAGATAAATCTAACTATAGAGTTATGGTCCATGAGATAGCACACCACTGGTACTCTGAATTCTGTCTTGAAAGATTTACAAATTTAGATTCAGAAGAGTTTGCAGTTAAAATACAAGAGAGGGTAAAGATAAAATAATGCTATATACATTATTAATATCTGCTGCGCTAGCATATTATCCACTTGATGGATTAAGCTTTCAAAACTGGATTCAGGAGGATTTTATAAAGATTGATGGAAAAAATTCTATACAGTATTCTTTCCACAGGCAAAATAAAACAGGCTATCCGGTTGGACTTACAAAAAAGGGTATAACGGCATCATCTACTGCAAGCCTGATAGAAATAAGAAAAATAAAGCCAGATATTGTTCCATGTAAGTCAAAGCAGAAAGTAGAATTTTTTGAAGTTGACTACAATCAGCTAAACGATGAAGGGCTTGTTCCAAAGGAATTGACTGTAACAGAGGGTATGCTAGGCTATTTTGACCCAAGAATAGAAGAAGTAAATGTTGATTCAATTGTTTTGACAAAGAACTCTCAGTTTATAAATTTTCAAATAATTACTCATGAGCTAGCCCATCATTGGTATTCTTATTACTGCCTTGAGGATTACACTAGCATGACATCTGAAGAGTTTGCACAGAAGATACAATTTTCATTAAAGGAGCTTAATAACTATGAATATTACTGAAGCATTAGCTTTTGATGATGTACTTTTAGTACCTACTTATACAGAAGTAAGATCTAGATCGGTTCCAACACTAGATACAAATATTGCAGGAGTTAATCTTACTCTTCCAATGATAGCCTCTCCAATGGATACAGTAACAGAATCAAAGATGGCAATAGCAATTGGTCTTGCCGGAGGTATGGGAGTAATACATCGCTTTATGTCTCCCTCAGAGCAGATAGATAACGTTAGGTCTATTGTTAGAGCCGAACAGGAAAATAAGAAAGAGATTCCAAAGGTTGTTGCTGTTGGACTCGGTACTGATGAGGTATCAAGATTTAAAGAGCTATGGAACTCAGCCCCACTCGATGCAGTCTTAGTTGATGTTGCAAATGGTCATTCATCTTATATGGCAGATGGACTTGGCAAGATAAAGGATATTGCACCAGACATAAAGATAATTGCTGGAAATGTTGCTACTGGAGAGGGATTTCATTTTCTTGCAAATACAGGAATGGTAGATGCTGTAAGGGTTGGAATAGGATCAGGAAGTATCTGCTCTACAAGAATTCAGACAGGATTTGGTGTACCACTCCTTCATTCTATAATGCAGTGCTTATATATGAGAAACGCAGTTTATGACCATAAAAAGATAGCAATTATAGCAGATGGAGGAATTCGCTATCCATCAGATGTTGTTAAGGCAATTGCCGCTGGTGCTGACGCTGTAATGTGCGGAAGTCTTTTTGCTGCAACCGATGAAACTCCGGGAGCCTTGATGCGCGATGAAAATGCCGGCATAACATACAAAGTCTATCGCGGCATGGCATCAGCAGAAGTTCAGAAAGATCATCGAGGAGGCTTAAAGCCTCTAACCTGTGCAGAGGGTGTATCAACAAGAATCCCAGCAAAAGGATCAGTTGCTCCAATTCTAGGAGAATTTGCTGGTGGTCTAAGGTCTGGAATGACTTATGCTAATGCAAAAAATCTTGAAGAACTGAGAAGAAATGCTAAGTTTGTAAGAATAACTCACGCTGGACTCCTTGAGTCTCATGCTTTTGGAACAAGGAAGGAATAATGAATGATCAGATAAACTCAACTATAAAGTCTGTAATAGAGCTAAAAAGTGGCATAGGTCTTTTCTCAAAAGAGCTTGAAAAGATTCATTCTCAGCTTGAAGAGCTTAGATCAATATTGGCATCACAGCAGACTGTTTCAAATATAAAGGAAGAGCAGGTTTCAAATCCTACGCCTACACAGAAAAAGACTCTTGTTGTTAGAAGGGAAGACCAGGAGGAAGTTGAGCTTTTAGATAACAAGGGATATCAGATTCATGTCGTTGGATTGGGTGTTCAGAATTTAGACTAAAGTTTTTAATATTGGCACTTGACCAATACGGTTCGGTGCCTATATTTCTAATGTCGCCAGCCGAAAGGCATAAGGCGAACGACTCAACGGCAAAAAGAAAGCCGATTTGAAAAATAAAAGATTGGATTTAAAAAATAGGTTGCCGCTAGCCGCTAGGTGGTTAAGCTATAGGGGCTGGCGGCAAGGTAGCCAACAAAGGAGGATGGATGGACAATTCACAATTTCTTTTTCTTAGAAATGCTTTAGATGATATTTACCGAAAGCTATCAAATGTAGAAGCAGAAGTTCAGGCACTAAGAGCAGATGTATCTTCTCTTAGCGTTAGACAGACAACCGGGGAGAATACAACAGATGGTCTAAGAGCAGAATATGAGGAATTCAAGGCACAATGGGATTCTGAGTCGCCAGATGTTCAGTCACTTAAGGATAATCTCCTTAAGCTAAGAGCCTCTCTCGCTTCGTTGGGCAGCTTAAATGAGGCTCTACAAAACGCAGAGAGCGTCGGCTCACAGCAAGGATAGATTGGAAAACTCAAAAATTCTAAAAATAGCACCGATCTATGATATAGAGTAGGCGTGGCGAGGTTGCCACGGTACGCAAACGGGGAAAGCCCCACAACAACAATCAATCGTCAACAATCGTTCTAACTCAATAATCGTACAAACTGGAGTAAAAACAATATGAACGTCTCTCATACCAAGCGCGTCCTTCGTGAAATGCCTATCGACAAGTCCATCATGCTTCGCGCTAAGCACGGTGTCGGTAAGTCCTCTGTAATCAAGCAGGCTGCTGCCGATCAAGGTGTCTCCTTCTTCGATGTTCGCCTTTCTCAGTGTGAGGTTGGTGATATCAAGGGTCTGCCTCACCTTGATGCAGAGAAGGGTATCACCACCTTCCTTAAGCCTTATTGGTGGCCTCGCGATCCTCAGAGCAAGGGTATTCTCTTCTTCGATGAGCTTAACCGTGCCAGCAAGGATGTTCTTCAGGCGGTATTCGAGATTTGTCTCGACCGTCGCCTCGATGGTGAGAAGCTTCCCGATGGTTGGCGTGTTGTAGCGGCAGTTAACGCCGATGATGATTACGATGTTGTCGAGATGGATCCAGCTCTTCTTGACCGTTGGTTTATGATCGATTTCGATCCTACTCCAAAGGAATGGATTGATTGGGCACGTTCCGCCAAGGTTCACCCTGCTGTTGTAGAGTTTGTTGCTCGCAATCAGAACCTTCTCGATCCTCCGGTCGGTAACATCGAGTCTGGTCGCGTCTATCCTTCTCGTCGTTCTTGGTCTGCTCTTTCCGATACCATCATCGCCATGAATCTCACGGATGATACAGATGGTATGGTAACTCAGATCGCTAAGGGCTGGGTTGGTCGAGAGGTCGCAGTTATGTTCCAGAAGTTCATGACTAACGAATTCTCTCAGCTTAAGGCAGCAGATGTTCTTGACAAGTTTGAGGAGATGGAGCCAAAGATCGAGGCTGCCTGCTCAGATATCGAGGTAATCGCCGCTCTCGCTAACTCCATCATTGACGAGGTTGCAGGTCGCTCTGCCGCCAAGATGAAGGAGAAGCAGACAGAGGCTCTTAAGAAGTTCTTTGCTATGGTTCCAAAGGACGTTGCTTCTAACCTTTGGACTTCTCTTCTCTCCAATCCAAAGACGAAGAAGATCGTTATGCCTTGGCAGTCCGATGCAGATTTCTGCGAGGTTCTCCGCAAGGTATACGGCATCGACTCTAAGAACTAGAGTCTGCCCTCAATAAGAGGGGGAGGTATCCCCTCCCCCTCTTATTCTTTTTATAGAACACCAATCATTCCAAGGAGAAATTATGTCGTATGATCGTGCCGCGCGTGACAATCTCGAGTCCGCAATCTCCACTCTTGTTCTTCTCTATCCACTTTACGGTACAGTGTTCCTCTATCTGAACAAGATCGAGCGAAAGGACTTGCCAACAATGGCAGTCGGCACTACTCGCCGTGTTGACCTCGCTCTTTACTACAACCCAGACTTTGTGAAGAAGATGACTTACACTCAGCTTCGTGCAGTCCTTAAGCATGAGGCTCTCCACGTTCTTCTTCATCATATCTCTCGTAATCAATACTTCAACTACAACATGAAGGGCTACAATTACGCAGCAGATATGGCAATCAACTGTCATATCGAGGGTCTACCAGAGGGTGCCCTCTATCCTAAGAACTTCCAGCTTCCAGATAACGAGTCCTCTGAGTGGTACTACGAGAAGCTTAAGAAGGAAGAGGAGGAGAAGGGAGAGGGTGCCCTTGAAGGCAAGGGAGAGCTTGTAGACGACCACGAAATGTGGGGTGAGTGCGACGACGATATTATCAAGGAGAAGGTTCGTAATATCGCAGAACAGGCTATTAAGTCCCAAGAAGCTAAGGGTTGGGGAGATATTTCCGGTAACCTTGCTCAGCAGATCATCGCTGCAAACAAGCCTGTGGTAAATTGGAAGCGTGAGGTTCGTTACTTCATCAATCAGATTATCATGATGGGTCGAAAGTCAACCCGTATGCGTCCTAACCGTCGCTTCGGCTACAAAGACCCAGGTTCTAAGCGAGACTACACCAGCAAGATTCTTGTTGCGATTGATACCTCCGGCTCTGTCTCAGATCAAGAGCTAGAATACTTCCTGCAGGAATTGAATGGCATGATCTCCCATGTCAAGGTAGATCTACTTCAGTTTGACCATGAGATCAAGTCTGACCCAAAGCCATTTGAGAAGAAGGTAAAGAGGCTTGGCATAGTTGGCCGAGGTGGAACAAACGTCGATCCCGTTCTCCGAATGGCAGACGAAAAGCACTACGATGGTCTAATCATCATGACAGATGGTGGCTTCGGTATCGGTGTTCCAAAGCCAAAGTGTCGCGTAATGTGGTGTGGCGTTAAGGCTAACGAGCATCACTTCAATCACATCACCTTCGGCAAGAAGGTAATGATCGAACAGAAGAAGAAGTGATCTGAGAAATAGCCGGGTAGGTTAAAATCTTCCCGGCTATTTTTGTATCTATCAAAATTAAAAAAATAAAGTATTATCCTTAAGGAGTAAAAATGAAGTTCATTATCAACAAGAATCCATCAAAGCTAGCTACAATCGCGGTTGCATTTCAGGCTGGAGCAGCATTAGAGCGAGAGGCTGGCGTACCGGATGGTAGCGCACATTTCTTGGAGCACTTTCTTTTCAAGGGTACTCCTACTCGCGATTCTTTTGAGCTTTCTCGCCAGATTGCTTTTTATGGCGGTGATTCAAATGCCTATACCTCACATGAAGAGGTTGTATATTTTATCACACTACCTGTAGATCACTTTGAGGCTGGAGTAGAGATTCTGCATGATATGGTGACAAATCCAGCCTTTCCAGAGTCTGAGTTTGACAAGGAGAAGCAGGTAATCCTAGAAGAGCTTGCATCTGGAAATGACTCTGTTAATCGAGCACTTGGAAAGGAATTTGCAAGTAAGTTCTACTCAAACTATCTTTCTCGCCCTGTAATTGGAACAGAGGAGTCAATTAATGCAATCCAGCTAGATCACCTAAAGCACTTCTTCTCTACCTTCTACAAGAAGGAGAATATGCTTATCTCTGTCTGTGCTCCAATGAAGCAGTCAGAGACAGAGGCAGTTATTACCAAATACTTTGGTGAGCAGGATGGACAGGCAAACTTCCTTCTTACGCCAGAAAAGACGAAGGTAAAGAAGACTCTTACTGTAGAGGTTCCAAGAAACGATCTAGAGCAAGCTCACGTTATTTGGGCTTGGCCTTCATTCAAGTATGGCTCCAAGGAGGTATATGCAGCAGCAGTCCTAGGAAATATTCTTGGTGATGGTATGGATAGCAGACTATTCCAAGAGGTAAGAGAGAAAGCAAACCTTGTTTATGGAATCGGTGCCGGTAACTCAACAGACCGTACATCTGGATCTTTCTCAATCCACTTCTCAACTAGACCACAGAATATGGAGCAGGCAAAGAGCATCATTCTTGCAGAGATTCAGAAGGCTATGACTACCCTTCCAACAGAGGAAGAAGTTCAGCGTTCAAAGAATAAGATGCGTACAGGAATCTATAGAAGCTGGCAGTCAGCAGAAGGAATTGCTCTTAAGTGTGTAGACCACTACTTCATGAAGAAGAAGATTCCAAGTATTGCAGCAACAAACCGTAAGCTTTCAAAAGTAACAGCAGAAGATGTAATGGCAGCAGCAAAGAAGATTTTTGTAGGAAAGAATGTTATTGCTGTAGCAAAGAAGGTTGAATAATGAATCTAATAATCACAGGAAATCTAAGAAGTGTTGCAAATTCGGCTTGGGTTTCCACCCTTGACGAATCAAAGGCAGCTTCAAAGTCAGATGAGGAGGTTATTCGTGTAACCAAGTTTTTGGTTGACAATCATCATACCTCACCATTTGAGTCGGTAACGCTTACCTTCTCATTCTCAGCATCAGAGGAATCAGAGGACGCATCTTACCAGCATTGGGAAATGGCTCCATTCCTTGCCTCTCCATATGTAAAGTCTTCTCAATCTGAAGATGGATCGGTTGCATATATTACAACAGATCTCTTTAACTTCATAAAGATTGCAAAGTCTGCATATAGGAATGGCGAGTATAAGAGCACAACCTTCTGGAAGATTTTTGAAGGACAAGATCCTTTGCTTGCATCGACGGTAGATGGATTTAAGGCACTAGAGCCTTATATCGTAGGTGCTCCAGATGTGTCTGGTCTTATTGGCGAAAACGGAATTACCGTTGAGTTAGTAGACGTTCACCACGCACCCGTGCGTGAGCATGTGCGTGCAACATGGCGTATCTGCTGCCCGCTATCCATAGCAGTCCAAATGCTTCGTCATAGGACGGGAAGCTGGAACATGACCAGCGGAAGGTATCGCACACTCAATCAGGATATGGTTGATACTTATAGCGATATATCCGAGATTATGAAAAAGATGGTTCCAACAGAACCAAATGCGATTGATGTTGCTTTCAATGACCTAATGGAAGAAGATCATAACAAAGAATTTAGCAATCTACTAAAGAATACAAGTATTGCCTTTAAAACATATGAAGCGCAGATGCAGGCTTCAAAAACCGCTAAGGCAGATGGAAGAATTACAAATGATGAGTATAAGCGATTCAGAGAATTTGCTCGCTATATTCTGCCAGAGGGAAGAATGACAGAGCTTTACTGCACCTTTTATCTTCCAGATTTCCTTAACTATCTTCAGCTTCGTGATTCTACCCATGCCCAAACAGAGCATATCTACGTTGCACAACAGATGAAAAAGAATCTGAATGAAAATTTAAAAGAAAAAATATAAAAATATTTTGATTATCAATGATAAAAAAAGTATATTAATATCATGAGTACAGAACTTATAATCCTAGGGCTAGTTGGAATAACAATAATAATAACGACTGGTGCTATTTTTGAAGAGCTAAGAGAAAAAATATCGGATCTTTCTCAGGTGCTAGGAAAGCTAATAAACTGTCCAATGTGTACCGGATTTTGGGTAGGGTTCTTTTTTGGCTTCCTATCCGAAATTGCACCACCAATAATAGTTGGTGGCCTAGTAAGCGTGCTTTCTTGGGCGCTATACTCAATTGTTGATTACTTTAGTACTAAAAGCACTTGGTATGCAACACAAATAGTAAAAGAAACAGAGACTGAATCTATTGCTGAGGAACAAAATGAATAGAAATAAATCTAGTAGGATATCAATTCCTGGAAAGATAGTGCAGCTATTACTTCATGATGATGAGTTTTTTAGAGATGTCACAAACATAAAGAAGGTCGGAACAGCAGGTACTTTTCCAAAGTACGATCAGTGGTGTGATGGTGATGGATTCCATATGGAGTTTGCCCTAGCTGGTTATGCAAAAAAAGATCTTGAAGTTTGTTACTATGGTCAAGAGCTTATAGTTAAATCTACAAAGGCCAATCAAGAAATTGAAGCAATTGAAGATACCGCCACAAGCGAAGTTATAATTGACATTCCAAACAATAGAAGCTCTTCTCTTCCAAAAATACATCAGGGAGCAATAGTAAGAGGAATTGCTAGAAGAAATTTCTCAACTAACTTTTTAATAAGCCAAGACTTTGATGTATCAGCAGCAAAGGCATCTGTAAGGGATGGTCTCTTGCACATTACAATCCCAGCAAAGGGTGAAATTACAACAACTAAGATTGAAATTCAAAATGGAGAATAAAATGACTGGTATTTCTGAACTAATTGGAACTATGATTAAGGCCATTGTAGATGATCCTGCTGCCGTAGCAGTTTCTGAGGTAAGCTCACCAAAGGGTCCACTTTATGAGGTTCGCGTCGGAGCAGCAGACGTTGGCAAGATTATTGGAAAGCAGGGCCGTATTGCAAACGCAATTAGAACAATTGCAAAGGCTGCTGGTGCAAAATCAAACCAGAGAGTAATGGTAAACGTATTAAATAAGTCTGCCTAAGGAATAAAAATGAGCCTATTCTGGAACAATATAATTGATAAAAAAGCTCTGTCGATGTTTCAGAAGGCCCATCGTGCTGCAAATAGAAGAGCAGCAAAGAAGCACCTACCATTTGAGATATCTCTTGATGACATAATTCATCAGTTTATATCTCAAAGTGGTAGGTGTTTTTATTCTGGGCTTGAAATGAATATATCAAAAACAAACAAAGCAGTTCTTCACGATCCATATAAGATGACTCTTGATTGTAAAAAGTCAGAGCTTGGTTATAGAAAAGACAATATAGTTTGGTGCATTTACTGCGTAAATTCTTTCAAACAAAAAATGGAAAAAGAAGAAATTATTAATATCTGTAAGAATATAGTGAAGCATAATGAAGAAGAAAATTAGCGAAGAAAAAATATTAGAAAGAATCAAAAAACTATATCAAAACTATGGAATTGACATCTTAGTTATGGAAGATGAAGAGTTCAAGAGAATTGTAGAGTTTTATAAATCAAATGTAGAAAAACTTGCTGAAGATTTAAAAAAGTCAAGTTCTCATGCGAATAGTTTTTCAGATGTAGATATAATCTAGTTATATTTACTATTTATACTTACATAGTATATATAGCAAACTAAGGATATGAGAAATGATTAACAAAAAAGAATTAGCAAGAAAGTTGTCAGAAAAAACTTTATTTTCAATAAAAGAAAGCTCCCAGATGATCGATGTTCTTTTTGATTGCATTACAGAAGAGCTTTCCTCAGGAAATGAAATTTCTATAGTTAATTTTGGAAAATTTACGCTATATAAGCAGAAGCCAAGGCCAGTAAGAAATCCAAAGACAATGCAAGAAATGGTATTGGATGAATTTTTATCTGTAAAGTTTAAGCCATCTACTTATATTAAAGATAAAGTAAAGAATAAATAAAATGGCAACCTCTAAAAAATTAACAAAATATACTTCTGGCTCCACAATAGTAACCGCTGATATTGCGAACTCTTGGTTCGGAGGATTATACGGAAGCTATGAAGGATCTTTTTTAGATAGTGATGATCCAAGATTAACTGGTCACGTTCATGACGGAGATCATTATGATGGCCATGCCGGAAAGATTGATCTTGTTGCTCACGTTAAATCAAAGTTGCAGCATCAAAATCTTGCCGACAATGCAGTAGAAGTAAATAATGTGGCAAGGTTTGAAGATCAAGCATCTGCAATACCAGAGTATCAAGATATTGATGGAACAAGATATTATTATTTAGATCTAACTGCAGCATACGAATATACCGATGCCGCAGTAGAAGACATTGTTGTTGGATCTTCTCCATTTGAGGCCGCAGATACAGATGCTGACACCGTCAATGATGTAGTAAGGCAGATGGATACAGACTATACTACAGGCGGTATGGACTTTGTTTATGGTTCATCAAAACTTGATGACATGAATGATGCAGGAAAGGGCGATGAAAGACTTCTGTTTGATAAGAGCAAGGGTGCATTTAGAGCCGGTAGCGTAAATTCAACCCAATGGAATGATAGTAACAGAGGAGATTATTCTGCCGCATTAGGCAGAAATAACACTGCTAGTGGAACTGCATCCTTTGCTTCTGGTGCAGAAAATACCGCCTCTGGAACAAACTCATTTGTTGTAGGAGCTTCAAATAGCACCTCAGCAAATAATTCTGCAGTATTTGGAAATTCAAATACAGTTACCTCGACAGGATCTCTTGTATCGGGCGAGGCAAACTCAATAACAGCAGGCTCAACAAATCTTGTCGGCGGCAGAGAACATACTGCAACTGCAAACAATACTCTTATAACAGGAAAAGATAATCTTGTTGAGGGTGATTATAATGCAGTAACTGGCTATCAGTCAGATGTTGATGATGATGGAAATATAGTTTCCGGTACTTTGAATTATGTTCGCGGAAACTATGGCGCGGCATTTGGACAAGAGAATGCCATCAATAATGATGGTGGAGTAACATCTGATTCAACAGGCTCTCTTGTTGCCGGAAATAAGAATACAGTAAAAGCAAAATATACTGTTTCAGGCGGACAGCAGAATCTGACTAATTTTGGAGCAGATGGAGCTGCCGTATTTGGAAAGGGCAACGGTGTCTTTGGGCAGAATTCACTAGTCTTTGGCTCTGAGGCAATATCAAAGCTATCAGGAGAGTTTGCTCACGCCTCAGGAAAATTCTCTATTGTTGGTGATGCACAAACAACAAGATATGTTGTAAGAGGAAGTATTATTAATCCATTTGCTGCACCTGGATTAGTTTTATCTGTAGATGGTACACCAATAGGTAAAAATTATCAGATGGATTTAAATTCAGCCTATCATGTAAGTGTTATGCTGGTTGGAAAGCTCGCGGGGCCAGGATTACAGGAAGCTGGTGCATATAAATTAGAGGCTTTGGCAATTGGCCCAACCACCCTACCATTAGTAGGATCTATTTCTTCCCCTGTAATAACCTATATTTCAAGAACACCATATTTTACTGCAGGACTGCCATTTGTAAATGCAACCCTTACAGTATCAGGTGTTGGATCTAATATAATTCAAGTAAATGTATCAGATAATCATCCAGGTCCAAACTTTATTCCATCAAACTGGGTTGCCACAGTAACCCTAACTGCTTGTAGATTTTAGAGGTTAATATGGCAATTGAAATTGATAATGATAATGGCGAAATTAGAGTCGATGGTTATGAGTATGCCACAACTAAAGTAAAAGTAAAAACTTATGGCGTTTCCTCTGAAAACAGTCAAACTGGAAATTCTGCCGACCTAAGACTAATAGATTCTGATGGTTATACGGACAATTTAACATTTACTGGAGGAACAAATGTAACCATAGTTAGGACTGATGCAAATAAAATTACGATTTCAGCATCAGCAAATGATACAAATACTACCTATGGAATTTCCGCAGAATCAAATGTTACGCCAAAGTCAGCAGACTTAAGACTTACCGGATCTGATGCATCTACTGATAATGTAACACTTGTTGGTGGTACAAACGTAACAATAACAAGAACAGATGCCAATACAATTACATTTTCTGCAACAGACATTGATACCAATACAAAATATTCTGTTTCTGCGGAAAGTAGCCAGACTGGCAACTCAGCAGACCTAAGACTAACAGATACAGACGGCTATATTGATAACGTTACAATTACTGGCGGAAGCAATGTTTCTATAGTCAGAAATAGCGCAAATCAATTAACAGTATCATCATCGTATACTGGGTTTGGAGCGTTTACCGATGGCTATAATACAGCAGGTGCAGATCAGGCAATGGATACCATTAGTTTTGCCTCAGGAGCCGGAATAAAGCTTACTGTTGATTCTGGAGCTGACAAGCTAACGATAGATAACGATGGAGTTAGAACATTCAATGGCTTCAATGGAGATATCTCTTATAATGCATTTGGAGCAATAACAGATGGATACAATACTGCAATAGCAGATTGGCCAATGGACACTTTCAGAATTAACGCTGGAGCAGGAGTATCGTTTGTTGTCGATGGCTATACAGATAGCGCTACACTTACAAATACCGGCGTTACACAAATAAATCAAGGAAGTGGAATAACAGTATCTGGGCAAACTGGAAATGTAACAGTAACAAATGATGGCGTAAGAACATTCAACGGCGCAAAAGGAACTGTTCTATATAATGCATATGCAAACATATCAGATGGATATAATATAGCATCTGCAAATCAGGCAACTGATACATTTACATTGATTTCTGGCGCAGGAATTAGTGCAGTAGTCAATAGTCCCGGTGAAAATGTAACTATATCAAATACAGGTGTACGACAGGCCATAGCAGGAACTGGAATATCAGTTTCTGCCGGAACAGGAAATGTTACAATAAATAATACCGGAGTTACTGCAATAACTCCTGGAACAGGAATAACCACCTCTGGCTCTGGAAATGTAACAGTAAATAATGACGGTGTAACCACATTTAATACTGCAAAGGGAGCAATAACCTACAATTCATTTGGGTCCATCTCTGATGGATATAATACTGCTACTGCTGACCAGGCAACTGATACAGTCACATTTATTGCAGGCACTGGGATTGGAGTTCTTGTAAATGGTCCGGGTGATAGCTTAACAATATCAAATACTGGCGTTACATCTCTTAATAGCGGCACTGGATCTCAGTATACCTATAGTACGTTTACAGACGGTACAGCCCCAACAACTGCAAGTCCTGGAAATACTACCATGACTTTGACTGGCTCAAATGGAATAAAAGTAACCACAAGTCCTAATACTGCAACAGTTTCAATGACAGAAGCAACATTTGTAAGGGGCTCCGATCTTACTATAGGAAAGGGTTCAACCGCAAGTGTCATTGCTACAGGCTCTATTTCGCAAAACAAAACCATAGAAATATCTGGAATAATAATGTTTTCGTTTACCGTTTCGCCTCCAGCATTAAATACATTTGATATTATACTTTCTACTGGAACAGGAACAATAGGCGCAAATACATCAAAGGCTGTAATAGGATTTACATGTCATGCTGGCGATGCAGCAGGATCACCGCTAGAGGCATCAAAGCAGGATCCTAGTGCAACATATCCTCAGCAAATTGGAAATACAAATATTCATGTAATTAGATTCTCTGGTATATTTCAAACAGACGGTACTACAGCAACCACTCTCATTATTAGTATGAAAAATAATAACAATGGAGCAGGTACAGAGGATCTTATCGTTTATGCGAAATCATTTATAAGATATAATGAAATTTAATAAACTTTAGTATAATGAAAAGCAGTGACGAAATTGAACTTATACTTAGGATGCAACGGAAATGCTGACAAGGACGGCTTTGTTTATTGTTCTTCTAATAATAATCTGCTGCTAGATCTATCTACAGTTCCTGCTGAAAAGCAGCAGAAGTTAATGAACTTCTTAGATAGCGCAGCAGACCTTTTCTCTGGTCCAATAGAAAATTATAATAAAGCATTTAATGTTATTAATTTTTTGCACCGAGATTTTGGTATATTTAATCCAGAGAAGATATTGAAGATCCAAAAATTCTTTCAGATGCATAAAGAATGTGGAATTTACCTAGTGTTAATACCGGAGAAAAAATGAGTGACGAAATAGAGATTCCAAAAAATTCATCTTATTTGGATGCAAAGAAGCAGGATGCAAAGGTTAGGTTTTCTGCAGTTATAGATGAGTATAAGAAGTTATTGTCTGACAAAACTCATCCAGATAACCAAACACAATCCTATCACAACAATGTCAAATCAATTTTAACAAGGCTATTGACAACGGCTGACGAGTTGGATAAGGTAGTACCGGGTGAAGGAATATTTGGCCTCATAATTCTTTCGCTCCGCTCCTCCCTAAAAACTAGGGATGAACTGGTAAAAAACGAGGTCAAGATCAGGGAACTTGAAAGGGAGTTGAAAAAACTCAAGAGGTAAATATGAATAAAGATGTAGAGAGAGCAAAGCACTTCTTCTTCATTCAGAAAATCCAAGTTGCAGAAGTTAAAAAGACCCAAGTTGGGTCTTTTGACGTATTTGAAGTATATCCAGAATTTGGAACAAAGCTATCTAAGCTTTCCAAGTCAATTGGAGACTTTGCTCTTTACATGGGATCAATTAGCGAGCCAAACGGTGAGATCAATTATCAGGCAGGCTCCTACAAGATTTCGATCCAAAGAAGGGACATTGACCAGATGCTCCTAAGTCAAGCCCTAGCCCTCCTGCCCGCTTCGGCCCTCTCCCCTATGGTGCTGGGCTGCACCGCGCTAGGCGGGCCGCTGGTAGTGGATCAAGGGGCCGTACCTAATACCCTCGTGGCAGGTGCCCCCGGCGCAGGAAAGAGTACGCTGCTAAAGGTAATGATAGAGTGCCTCCTAACCTCTGGAGCAATGGTTACAATTATCGATCCAAAGATTGTGGACTTTAATCAGTTTAGCAAAAGGAACCGTTGCACAGTCGTTTCAGATCCAGACGATTTTGGAACGAATCTTGATTATATTATAGATAGAATGAACTCAATTTATTCTATTTTAAGCAAAAGAGGCTATGTTTCTGCAGCTCAGAACAACATGATGAATTCTCAAAAGATCTGCCCACAAGTCTTGGTAGTTGACGAGTGGTCAGATGTTTACCTTTCTGACAAAAAGAATCTAAACAAGATCCTTACAATTTCACAAAAGGGCAGAGCCGCAGGAATCTCTGTAATCCTAGCAACGCAGCGTCCATCATCATCAATTCTTCCAGGTCAAATTAAGGCAAACTTTACGGGAAGAATTGCAATGAGAGTATCTTCAGATATGGAGTCAAGAATTATTATGAATTCTTCTCTTGCCTCAAACATCACTGAGCCGGGAATGGCGTACTATATGGACCAGACCTGTCGTGAGCCAATTTATTTTAGGGTTGCGAAGAATGATATTGCAAACGTCGATGTTCCACAGAAGGGCACTTCATTTTGGTCAAACCTAATTTCAATATTTAAGTAATAAAATGAAAATTGCATCCAGAACAGACATAGCAAAGCAAGTAAAAATATTAGAACTTGCATCACAGTTTGGAATACAGCTTGAAGCAACTTCTGCGGGTAACTTTGATTACCGTTGTCGTTGCCCATCTGTAGACCATAAGCATGGAAAGGAAAAGACATCTTCTTGCTATATAAACTCAAGAGATAATAATTTCTTTTGTTATGGATGCAATCAAGGCGTTTCATCAATTGACTTCTATATGTTTTGCACCGGCAAGACATTCTCAGAGGCAATGGTTGAAATGAGGTCTATGGTCAAAAATCCAGGGGCTTATCAGGATGTAATAGAGCAAAAGAGAGTTGCTTTTCCCATTCTTTTAAATACATCTTCAATAATTAGAGAGTTTCTTTCAAAGAATCCGAGCCAAATAGACAATATGTCTGGATTGCTAAAGAAAATAGATCGTATTTCTTTTGAAAGCTCAAAGGAAGATCCTGATAAAATAGAAAGACTAAATGAAAAATTGAAAAAAATGCTGGAGTCAAAATGAAAACCGTAATTTGCGGAGATACCCATATTGGTGCTGTCTTTGGATTAGGAAGAGCAAACGGATCTGGTGGAAATACCAGGGTTGATGATTACGAACGTTCTTTAAATTTTATAATTGACTACTGCATTTCAAACAATGTTGAGGTCTTTATTCAGACTGGAGATCTTTTTGAAGTAAGAAATCCAACCACTGAGCATATTCAGATTGCAGATCGTGCAATAAAAAGACTTTCTGATGCAAATATCTTTACTGTAGTCATAATGGGAAATCATGATTACAGAAAGACTGGAGATAGCTATACTAGCGCATTGGCAACAATGCAGGCAAACTCCTACAAGAACGTTAGAATTCTTCTTAAGCCAGAGTCAATAATTTATTCTAATAAAAATGGCGAATCTCAAGCCATGCTTCTTATTCCATATCGCGATAAAAGAATGTATGCTGGTACCGGATCAAAAGAATGTACGGATCTTTTTAACTTGCAGTTAAAAGAAATGGCAGAGAGAATACCAGATGATATTCCATCAATAGCCGTTGGTCACAACTTCTTCTTTGAGGGAAATTACTTTGATTATGGTGGGCACGAAGTTCTTGTATCACCAGATTCCTTAAAGAATCTAAGTGGTGTGGTAATGGGCCATCATCATGAGTTTAGAAGAATTAGAAAGTCAAACCCGAAGGCTTATTATGTTGGCTCCCTTGAAAAGACAAATTTCGGTGATGCAGATGTTGATAAGTTCTTTTTAGTTTTTGATTCAGAAAAATCTGACTTTGAACAGGTCAAGATTCCGACTAGAGACCTATTCGATCTTTCTTTTGATCTTTCTTCATCTACAGCCTTTACTTATCTTCAGGATTACAGTGAGCAGATTAAAAAGTTCTCTCTTGATAATAAAATTTGCAGAGCAAAAATTAAAATAAAGGATGGAACACAGGCCTTATTCTCAAGGAGCGAGATAGAAAAAACCTTATATGCCGCTGGAGCATTCCATGTTTCAAAGATAACATGGGATGTTGAGCAGGTAAGGCTTGAAAAAGATAAGGAAATTCTTTCTCATAAAACAGACTACGAGGTATTTCAAGCTTTTGCAAAAACCCAAGGCCTTAATGATGATTTCTTAACCAAGCTTCTAGAAGAAGCAAAAAAGATTATGGTGTAAAATGCTTCCAAAGAAACTAAAATTAGAAAACTTCTTTTCACATAAGTCAAGTGAAATAGACTTTTCACTTTTTAATTCTGCACTTTTAGTCGGCTCTGTTGATGGAGATTATTACAGATCAAATGGATCTGGAAAATCTGCAATAATGGAATCAATCCTATGGTGTCTATACAATAAGTCCAGAGCAACTACAATGGACGATGTAATAACTTGGGGAGAAAATAAATGCGAGGTTTCGCTTGAATTTTCTCATGGCGATGGAAGCTATCTTGTAAAGAGAATTAGGCTAAGAAACACCTCTACTTCAACAGTGGATCTTTTTACTCTTGACTCAGAAGGAAAGTGGAAGTCACTATCTGGATCAACCTCAGGAGAAACAAATGACAGAATCGTCAATCTTTTAAAGATTGATTATAAAACATTTGTAAATTCAGCCTATTTTAGGCAAAATGATATTTCAGAGTTTGCAACTTCTGAAGCTTCAAAGAAAAAAGAAATCCTTAAGAGCATTGTAGATATTTCAAAATGGGACTCTTTTGAAAAAGAAGCAAAGAAAAAAGCAAAAGATGTTCAAACTGAAATTGTAAAATACCAAGCAAGATACGACTCTTTAAACTCAGAGGTTCAGTCACTTATTGCCAGTGAATCAGAGCTTTTGCTAGCCACAAAGATACTTGAGACAAAATCAAAAGAGAAAGAGGCACTACAGGAATCTGTAGAGGCACTTTCTGAAAAGTATCTTAAGATGAAAAATAATATTGATACAGCAAGTTGGGATAAGGCAATTGCAGAGATAGCTTCGCTAAAGGCCTCTGGAAAGGATCTAAAAGGCAGGTTTGATCAGGTATTACAATCACTTACAAAGAGATTGGAAAGAAGCGATTCACTATCCTCAAAGATAAGCCTATTAGAAAAAAAGATCAAAACATTATCTTTTGATCCAGATATTGAGCAAAAAATAGAAAAAATGTCCACAGAGTGGATTGAATATTCTGGGTCAATTCAGCAGTCAAAGATAAAGCTAAAAGAGCTATCCGATGTTCATCTTCACACCGGAAAGTGTCATGTTTGTCTGCAAGAGGTAAACGAAGAGATTGCATCAAGGTTGCACTCAGAGCAT
>Ga0114979_10000121_pt1 | contig 48058 bp, 49 predicted proteins | sample S_140625_EF_Meta_FD_87315 | JGI IMG/M metagenome (GOLD analysis project Ga0114979, IMG submission 87315) | Freshwater microbial communities from Lake Simoncouche, Canada to study carbon cycling - S_140625_EF_MetaG | ecosystem: Environmental > Aquatic > Freshwater > Lake | place: Lake...
AATATTATATTTGTTGACATTATGTTGAACCTATCTCAAGACATGAATTCTTCTCTCAGCAATAATATCGCAGCACAACTTTTAAACAATGTTAAATCCTTACAATCTCAAGTAAACAGCGTGTCTGAATCTCTCAATAAACTTCAGGTTGAAACCATTAACACCTTTGGAAATAAATTCAATGAATTCAAAAAAGAATATTTTGAAGATGTTAAAATGATTTTATCGTCAAACACTTCTGACAAAATCGCACCCCTTGTTAAAGAATACAATTCAATTTTATTAGATAAAATTTTTATCATGGTGAATGAAGTTATTCCAAAAAATAATGAAAATTTAAACAAACAAATACAAGAAAATATTAAACTATTACACAACTCAATGAATGAAGATACAAATAAACTTGTGAACTCAACCATCAACAAAAAGTCTCTCGATGATTTCATTAATCTTTTGGATAATAAGATTTCTAATACAATTTCTAATTCTCAACAAATGATAAATACTATTGTTTCATCATCTGAGAAAAGATTAGACACCACGATTAATCAAATGAAAACATCTACTGAAAAACATATATTAGATATTAAAGATATTTCTTCTTCGAATCAATCAACCCAAGTAATGTTACAAAATAATGTTGGGGAATTGTTAAAAAAACTGGAGGTATCTTCTTGTAAAGGCAAAATGTCTGAAAATGTTCTGTTCAATATATTACAATCCTTGTATTCAACAGCTCAAATTGACATTGTTGGAGACCAAAAAGAAACAGGGGATATTATGCTTACAAGAAAAAATAAACCTACGATCTTGATTGAAAATAAAAATTGGGGAAGAAATGTAATTCAAGATGAAGTCAAAAAATTTATACGCGATGTTGAAATTCAAGGTTGTTGTGGTTTGTTTTTATCACAAAATTATGGAATTGCCAATAAAGAAAACTTTGAAATCAACATAAATGATGGTAATATTCTATTGTATGTCCATGAAGTCAGAAATGACCCAGAAAAAATTAGAATTGCTATTGATATGATTGATAATTTCAAGTACAAGTTAGATGAAATTGTTATTAATAATGGTAATAGTTACACTATTGACAAAGAAGTTCTTGATGAAATCAACAAGGAATACCAGTTTTTTGTGTCACAAAAATTATTACAAATCAAAACTGTCAAAGATTTTGGTCAAAAAATGATTAAACAAATCGAAGAAAATGACTTCCCGTCTTTGGAAAAATTCTTATCTACTAGGTATGCTTTTTCTTCAAGTAAATATGTTTGTGAATTCTGCGATTTTGTTGGGAAAAACCAATCAGCCATGTCTGCTCACAAAAGAGGATGTAAATCAAAACTAAATGTTGTTACTATAGATGAATGTTCTCCTGTTATTACTCAACCAATCATTTTATCTACTGAAAAAGATTTATCCGCAAAAAAAATAGTAAAGAAATAATTATAAACTAAAAAATAAATTTATATACAAAACATATTATATAATGTCTTTTGTATATTTTACACCCTTGAAGATTTAAAATGGCACCTTGAAGGTTGGACATAATCAATTCCGTGTAAATTTTGGTTAGGCTTACTAATTCTAAGGGTTGATTAAACCGATTTCTTCATCCAGAATGATACTGGTAAATCCCTGAAATGTCCAAATGAGAATACACCCAAGGACATATAAATATGTCGTCTCTTTAAATTGTTTTTTCTAAAATACTTTAAGGTGCGATTTTAAATCTCCAAAGGTGTAAATTATATCTACATATTTTCAAATCATTAAATATTATATTTGCTAAATTTAAACTTTCCGCATGTGGAATACTCTTACCCATATCCACTATATGAATTATATTTTTAATGAAAAGAGACGGTTTTATTTATATTTTTAATGAATTTTTGTCTCATTTTTCTTTTTAGTAGGTGTAATTATTAGAAAAAATATTTAATATATTATTTATTATATTATTTTTCGTATTATAATTATTTTTTTTTTAAATTTATTATTCATGAACATAATTATTCCATTGGGGGGTAAAGGAGAAAGATTTTTAAAGAATGGATATATACAACCAAAACCATTAATACCTATTTTAGATAAATGTATGATTGAATATGTATTAGATAATTTAACTATATCTAGTGATGACAATATATTTATTATTTATAATGAAAAATTAGACAATTATAATTTTTCCCAATATATTGAGAAAAAATATTCATTTATTCGTTTTATTAAAATTAATGATACAAAAGGTGCTGTTGAAACCTTATTTTTAGGTATTCAGTATATTTTGAATAATTATAATTACAATAAAAAGTCTTTAATTTTAGATTGCGACACTTTTTATAGTGAAGATATTATTAGGATTTTTAAAAATTCAAATGATAATATGGTATTTTATACAAAAAATTATGAGGCATCGCCAATATATTCATATATACAATTAAATGAACATCATATTATAACTCATATAAAAGAAAAGGAAAAAATATCAGACAACGCAAATACTGGAGCATACGCCTTTACAGATATAAATATTTTACATCATTATTGTAAATATGTTTTGGATAATAATATTACCTTTAATAATGAACCATATACTTCTTGTGTAATTTCTGAAATGATCAAATCAAGTATCTTATTTATCGGTTATGAATTAAATGAAAATAATGTTTTTTCATTGGGAACACCGAATGATGTTGATAAATACATTAATAATACATACGCATTTTTATTTGACCTGGATGGAACACTCATAATTACGGATGAAATTTATTTTAATATATGGTATGAAATTTTATCAAAATATAATATAGTATTAAATGATGAAATATTTACAAAATTTATACAAGGCAATAACGATCAATATGTAATAAACACCTTACTTCCAAATATAGATATATCGCTTCATGAATTATCTAATTTAAAAGATGAACTATTTATTCAAAATATACAAAATATTAAAATAATTGATGGTGTTTATGATATGATAAATAATATTAAAATGTTAGGTCACAAATTATGTATTGTTACTAATTGTAATAGAAAAGTAGCTAATGAAATTGTCAAATATATTAATATTGATAAATTAGTTGATTTTATAATAGCAAGCAACGATTGTATATATGGAAAACCAAATACTGAACCATATAAAAAAGCCATTCAAAAATACAATATTAATAATAATAAATGTATTATTTTTGAAGATTCAAAATCGGGTATTTTGAGTGGAAAAGGCGTAAATCCAAAATTATTAATTGGAGTTGAAACGATATATACTAAAAAAGAATTTGAAAATTTTGGGGTTAAATTATCTATTAAAAATTTTTGTAATTTTAATATTAATGAATTAATAAAATATCAGGATAATATTATTGACTTTTTTAAAAATATTATTATAAATAATAATTTAATTAGTAATGTTAAAGATATATTGATTGATAATGATAAATTAAAAGGCGGATTTATAGCCGATGTTATTAGTTTTAAAACTATAACAGAAAACGGAAAAATATTTTCACAAATTTTAAAATATGAAAATAAAGAAAATAATGGTTTATCCATCATGGCACATAAACTAAAATTATATGAACGCGAATACTATTTTTATACAAATATTGCTGGTAAAATTAATATAAATATTCCTTTTTTTTATGGTATTATTAAACATGATGATGTAAATGTTGGTATTGTATTGGAAAATCTATTAGAAAAAAAATATAAAATTAACTTAAATTTGAATTTAGAAAGCATTGATGTTACATTAAAAATTGTAAATAGAATGGCTAAATTTCATTCTCATTTTTGGAATAAAGATTTAAAAAAAATGTTTCCTGAATTAAAAAATACGAATGACAATACGTTTTGTCCCTTTTTTACTAATTTTATTAATGAACGTTATGAATTATTTAAAAATAAGTGGTTTAAAATTTTAAACAAAAATCAAACTGATAAATGTAACGAAATGTATAATAATTTTTCGATTATTCAACAAAAATTTTCTACTGATAATCATTTAACATTTATTCATGGAGATATTAAATCACCAAATATTTTTTATGATTTAGAAAATGATTATGAACCATATTTTATTGATTGGCAACACTGTTCTATCGGTAAAGGTGTTCAAGATTTGGTCTTTTTTATCATAGAAAGTTTTGATATTATAAATATAAAATCATTCTTTCACTTAACAAAATATTACTATTATAAAAAACTAATTGAAAACGGTGTTACAGATTATTCATTTCAAGAATATGAAAATGATTTATATGACGCAATATGTTATATACCATTTTTTACAAGTATATGGTTTGGTACAGTTCCGCAAGATGAATTAATTGATAAAAATTTTCCATATTTTTTAATTAGTAAAATGTTTTACTTGATAGAAAATATTTAAATTTATATATATACAAAACATATTATATAATGTCTTTTGTATATCTTCTGGTATCCACCGATAATGCCACCTATGTAGGCGCTACGGTGGACCTTGATCGCCGATTAAGGCAACATAATAAGGAAATCAAAGGCGGGGCTCACGCCACGAGTGCCAAGGTCGGTAAAGGTGAGATCTGGGAACGCGCCTGTCATGTCGCAGGATTCCCCGATTGGCAAGCAGCACTACAATTCGAATGGAGATGGAAACAATTAAGTCGAAAATTACCAGCATCCATGTTCCCTCTTGAGAGAAGAATGAAGGCACTCAAACAACTTCTTGCTTTAGAACGACCCACCTCAAAAGCAATGCCCTATTCTGAATGGGGTTCTCTCCCTCAAGTCAATTTAGAAACTCCAGATGCTGAATTATATTACAATAAATGTGATAAAATATAAATTATAGTATTCTTTTTATCCATTTTTACTTTTAGAAAAAAGAGTCAATGAGAGAAAAATGACTACGATTAATTAATTATTTTATATATTAAAAATAACTTAAATACAATAATTTAAAACTTAATAAATATTTAATGGATAAAAATTTTGGTCAGGCATCTCAAGATTTATTTGTATTATCTGTAACAGATAATAAAAATAACGGTTATTTTTTAGAAATTGGTTCAAATCATCCATTTGATCATAATAATACCTATCTTTTAGAAAATAAATACAATTGGAAAGGGTTAATGGTCGAATATGATAAATCTTTTGAAGAATTGTATAAGCTACATAGACCAAATTCTATTTATGTTATTGATGACGCAAGAATTGTAAAATATAGAGAAATATTGGATAATAATAATTTTCCAACAAACATGGACTATTTGCAAATAGACTTGGATGTAAATAATAAATCTACACTTGACACTTTAATGCTTTTGGACCAAACTGTTTTTGACAAATATAAATTTTCTACAGTTACATTTGAACATGATATTTATACTGGAAATTATTTTAATACTAGAGAATTATCTCGTGAAATATTTAAAAAAAGGGGTTATATATTAGTATTTCCTGATATTAAAGTATTTTGGAATAATGATTTCCAACCATTTGAAGATTGGTATATACATCCAGATTTAATATCTATTGATTTTATTGATAAAATTAAAAGTGACGTTTCTTTAAATCATTGCGAGATTATTAACAAGATAATGGAAATAAAACAATTATAATAATAAAACTTAAATAATTCTTGTTTTACTATTTATATCATGAATATTCTCTTTTTGAATCATAAAATACAAAATTGTGGTGTATATCAATACGGTAAAAGAGTTTTCGATATTATTGAAAAAGACTCCGAAGTAAAATACATTTATAAAGAAATTGATTGTTATGAAGAATATAATGCGGTTTTGAATGAAAACAATCATATAAATGCTATTATTTACAACTATCACATATGTACAATGTATTGGTTGAATTCATCAAATATTCAAAAAAGCGTGAAAAATATAGCAATACCACATGAATGTAGAAGTCATGAATATTTGTTTGATATTATATGTAGTATTGATCCTGATCTAAGTGATACACATACATTTTATTCATTACCTAGACCTATTTATGAAAATGTAGACGAGATGATTTCGACACCAACTACTGATACAAATGTTGATCAATTTATTAATCAATATACGGATACAAACATACCAATCTTTGGATCCTTTGGCTTTGGTTTTTATAAAAAAAATTTCGAAAAAATTGTTTCTTTAGTAAATGAACAATATGATAACGCAATTATTAAGTTAGTTATACCACTCGCACATTTTGGTGGTAACGATCATCAAAACTCCATAATAAAGGAAACGTGTTTCAAAGAAAACAAAAAAGAAGGTATCATTTTAATGATAACGCATGATTTTTTTTCAAATGCTGACATGTTAAAGTTTTTAAAATCAAATACTATGAATATTTTTTTATATTCACAAGATGGTAATACAAATGGAATATCTAGCACAGTTGATTATGCTCTTTCTGTAAAGAAACCTCTGGCAATATCGGATAGTTTTATGTTCAGAAATATCTATTCTGATGAAATATGTTTATATAAAAATAGTATAGATTATTGTTTAAAATCATCAGTTGATTATTGTTCTGTTTTTTTAGAAAAATATAGTAATCAAAATTTAATAAATAAATTCAGAAAAATATTAACAACAATCTAATTAGTTTAAACATATTTTATTTAATATGTTTAAAAATAAATAACACAAAAAGTTATTCTTTCATATTTAAAAAATTGTCGTATATGTCAAAATACTCAGTTAATTGATGTCATATCCTTGGGCGAACAAGTTATCACCTCACGATTTCCTCTTTATGGCGATTTTTCTACTCCCAAAACATCGATTGTTTTATGTATGTGTCAACAATGTGGTTTAATTCAACTTAAAGAAACAACTAACAGTGATGAATTATATGAGCATGAATACGGTTATCGCTCTGGAATTAGTAATACAATGCGATCGCATTTGAAATTGTATAAAGAAGAAATTTGTTCCATCGTGAATTTGAAAGAAGGCGATACTATTGTTGACATTGGTAGTAATGATTCAACCATGTTACAATATTACGGTAATAAATACCGCAGAATTGGTGTAGATCCGACTGGTAAACAATTCAAACAGTATTATGGTGAGGTTGAATTATTGCCTACCTATTTTACCCGAGATAATTTTGTAAATCATTTTGGTAATGATGTACAGTGTAAAATGGTTAGTTCTATTTCCATGTTTTATGATTTACCAAATCCTGTTCAATTCGCAAAAGATATTTATTCTATTCTTGAAAAGGACGGTATATGGACATGCGAACAAAGTTACCTTTTAACTATGCTTCGTACTAATAGTATTGATACAATATGCCATGAACATCTAGAATATTATGCTTTACATCAAGTCAAGGAAATATCTGATAGAGCAGGTTTTAAAATCATTGATGTTAAATTCAACGATTGTAATGGTGGTAGTTTCCGTGTTTATTTTGCCAAAAAAGAATCAGAAGTATATCAAGAAAATACAGAATTCATTCATCAAATTTTGAAAGAAGAACAAGAATATGGAATTATGAATACAAGCGTGTATTCAGATTTTATGAAAAACTGCGATACTCAAGTGAAATATTTAAAGGATTTCATTGAAAATGTCAATTCGAATGGAAAAAAAGTGTATGTTTATGGCGCTTCTACCAAAGGTAATTGCCTTCTTCAATATGCGGATTTAGGTGAAAATCAAATGAAATATGCTGTTGAACGAAACCCTAAAAAAATCGGTAAAATGACATGTACCGGAATTGAAATTATCAGTGAAGAAACAATGAGAGAAAATCCGCCTGATTATTTATTGGTATTACCATGGCATTTTAAAACCGAAATTTTAGAAAGAGAAAAAGAATTTCTAGATATGGGTGGTCAATTTATTTTTCCATTTCCCCATTTTGAAATTATTGGCTCGAAACCAAAACTCTTGATTACCGGTTGCGATGGCATGATTTCGCATTATGTGAAAGAACAGTTTACAGATTATAATCTCTATGGTATCTCTCGTTCATCAAGACAGGTATACGAAAAAAACATTACCAAATTTTACTTTGATATGAATGATTCTACAATCCTTGAAAATGTATTATCCATTGTAAAGCCCGATGTGATTATTCACTTGGCATCTATTTCAAGCTCACAATATGCTTTTAAAAATCCAATTGAAACACTACAATGTAATGGCATGTTAACGGCAACTTTATGTGACATGATACATAAAAAGGGATGGAATACAAAACTATTTAACGCATCCAGTAGTGAAATTTACAAGGGTCATATTGATTATCATGTACAAGATGATGATCATCATATGTATCATTTACATCCATATTCTATTGCCAAAATAATGGGTCATTCTATGGTTGATTTTTATAGAAATACTTATGGGTTGCCTTTTTCAAACGGTGTTATTTTTACTACGGAGTCACCTTTGAAACGACCTGAATTTTTATTGAATAAGATTGCTGCCCATATTAAAGAATGGAAAAGCGGAAATAAAACTGCTTTACAAGTTGGGTCACTCGAATCTTTTAGAAATATATTACATGCTTCTGATGTTGCTAATGCGATTCACACGATTGTCTCTCAAGAGAAGGGAGATTCATACTTGATTTGTAGTGATGAAAGTCATAAAATATATGATTTAGTAGTACAATTATATTCCATTTCTGGTATACATATAAAAAAAGGAGAAAATGTTTTATATGAAAAAGAAAGCGGATTAACTTTATTAGTGATTCAAGAAAATAACTCGGGGCTTGATTCTAGACCAATACATATTCGAGGCGAAGCGAATAAACTCCGAAATTTGGGGTGGAAACAATTAGTTTCTATTGAACAAATATTATCTTTATAATTTTTATTACGTTTAATAATAAATCATTTTGATAAATGTTACCTTTATTTCTTGATATACGTTTAAATTTATTAAATAAAATAAATTTAAATTATATAATAAAATGTTTCGAATTGTTAACTCAAACTATGGTGAAACAAATACAGAAATATTTGTTCATAATAATAGTGAGGTAATATCTGATTATATGGCTCTAACTAATAATTTTTATGAGATTAATTTTATGGATTATATTTCAAAAAATTATAACAACCAAACTGGTATTTTGGATATTGGCGCAAATATCGGTAATCATTCTTTATTTTTTGCAAAATTTCTAAATTGTGAAATGGTTCATTCTTTCGAACCATTTCCAACCAATATATCATTATTAAAAAAAAATTTAAACAATTTTACACACAAAAGTAAAATTTACGAAATCGCACTAAGTAATAAAGAAGGAACAATGCCATTATACAATTCACAAGCAGAAAATTTTGGAGGATTTTCATTACACAGTTATAGCAATGGTTCAAGTTTTATCGTAAACCCTTCAATAAATGTTATTACATTAGATTCTTTAAATTTAGACAATATAAGTATGATGAAAATAGATGTAGAAAATCACGAAAATGAAGTATTGGAAGGAGCAAAACAGACAATATTACGAAATAAATGTATGATTTTTATAGAAAATTTATTTCATGGCTTTCCAAATGTATGTCCAGATCCAAACGTTCATGATAAATTTTTTTACGAAATAAATTATCAAAAAATAGAAAGTAATATATTAGGCTCATATATGGATTTGTGGATACCAAAATAAATATATTAAATAAACAATTATATAATTGATATCATAAATAGTATAAATATTTAAAAATATTTATATTATAAAAATACAAATGAAAGTAGAAATTTCAATCGGTGAGGCTATTGATAAATTAAGTATTTTAGAACTGAAAATGCAAAAAATTTCGGATGAAAATAAAAAAATAGAAATACAAAAAGAAATAAATGTTTTACAAGAATGCGAAACATACAAAAGTAAACATGAACTTTATTATAATTTACTCATGTATGTAAACGAAAAAATATGGGACATGACGGATATTATTAAAAGCATTACTATTGAAGACCCCCAGTTCTCTCCTATTTCAAATCAAATTTTTGAATTTAATCAAAAAAGATTCAGAATTAAAAACTGGTTTAACTTGTTGAATGATTCCAATATCAAAGAACAAAAAAGCTATGCGTGTACTCATTGTAGAATTGTGGTTGACGATGAAAATGTATTTTTTAATAAATTACCTGAAATAAATTATTTAGCAATCGAATATGACGTATTGACATTTGAATCCCCATTTATTTCAACCATTCAAGAATTTTTGAAAATACCAACTATTCTTTACGATGAACTACAAATAAAACGTTTAAATAATCCAACGACTATTTATTTGTCTGATTTTTGTATTCCTGGTGATGCTGTTTTTAGTAAAACCAATGATGTAAACAGAAAATAGAAGAAAATATCAATTTATCTTATATCAAATATTCATTTTTACTTTTAGAAAAAGAGATCAATGAGAGAAATAGCTAGCAGCAAATAATTATTTTATTTTTGTATATATTTTTGTATATATTTTGTATATATTTTATAAAAATGTCCCAAGAATTTGATATTGGTGACTGGGTATATATTGATAAAGATAAAAAAAAATACGGACAAATTATTGATGAAGATGATGATTTATATAAAATTAAAGCAACACAATGTGTAAAAATTGATGAAAAAACATGTAAATTAGAAACGTTTCACCCAAATTACAATACAAAATGGATAGATAAAACCCATCTTACTCACATGGTTATCCATACAGTGAAAACAAAAGGGAGGATTGTCAAACAATCAAGAGGATAAAAATTCGTAACTCGTAAATATACAAAATAAAAATATATAAACCCATAGTAATTATATATTTTATCATGGAATTATTTCCTATTGTCAAACCACCTGAAAAAAAAATATTTTTAAAAATGTTGGACCGGTGTGACCGTTTAGGAACAAATCTAGTCAACTATGTTTCCCAAATCATTCACGCATATAATAATCATTATTTTATTCTTTTTGAACCCGACTTGAATTATGGTAACAGTATTTTCGTGAAATCTTTAACTAGTTTTATTGAATTGTATAACCAAACATTACAAGAAAAATACGCAAATATTGAAGAAAGTGAAGAACTTGTTATATGTAATGACAGCGATTTGAATTATACTACTTCTCTCACTGTTAGACATTTGAAAAGTGATTTGATCTCATATTTTAAACAATATTTATATAAATACATTCGTCCAGGTCTTGAATCATACGCACTGGAAAAGAATTATAGCATTCCATTTGATCCAAAAAAAACCATTCTGGTTCATTTACGATTGGAAGATGTCATGACCTGGCCTAACTATGATGGAAGGATTTGCTCCGGTCATTATGCCTGGTTAATTAATAATAACGAAAAATGTGAATGGAGTTGTTTTGGATGGAAATACAATCGGCAAACACCTTTACCTACCCAAACGATTCAATATCAAATTGATGATGCTCTCTTGAAATATCCGGATTATGAAGTGGTTATTATCACATCGCCTGGTAATTATGGCACCGGTTTTTCTTACCGGTCTATTCGAAGTGATGATGAAAGTTACGATTTATACTTGCTTTCTAATTCAGAGGTGATTATTTTATCTCGAAGTAACTTTTCTCTCAGTTCATTGTTTTTTGGAATGGCAAAAGAGGTTTATGTTCCCATGTGGGGACACTTGGCATGTATTGGTCCATGTACAAAATTTGATAATTGTAATTTCAACTATTTCTATTAGATGACATTTATTTCTTTGGGTATATTATATGACAAAAAAAAGAATTGGTACAAAAAAAAGAAAAGTTAAGAAACAAATGAAACGAAGATCAAGGAAAATGAGAAAAAGTATGAGGGGAGGTAGCCGTCTATTCGTTCAAAAAATTATTCGGTGTATTCCTCAAGACCCAGTGAATTACCCAGATATTCCTATATCTCTAAGTGGATATCAAAACAATGACGATGATTGGACGAAATTAGCTGAAAATATATCTTATAATGGACCCATTGAATTTCAATGTGATGGAAAAGATTCTCAAATATATGGAATAAATCTTGATATAAATTTTGATACAGGTACTAAAGAAGGAGAACTTTATGGAAAAATTGGAAATTCTAGACCGGTTCGTTTATGGTGGAATGGAAGACAACAAACATACGAAGCTCCTCCTTCAAATGAACCTTTACCAAGACAATTATCTAATCTGCATTCTTATGAAAGTCCACCAAGAACAACATCACGAGTTCAACCTTCCCGACCTAGAAATAATCAAGTTGGAACAAATACAGAAATATCTATAGAAGATATTCAGTCAGTTTCGCGTAGTGTTGCTGGTGAAGAAGACAATACAGATGACGATAATCTTGTTTCTCCATCTTATAGAAGACAATAAATATTTTATGATTCATGCTAATCATAAAATATTATACTACATTAGTTTCTTTTTCTACTTCCTTCTTTTCTTCTACTTTTTGTGCTACCGTTTTTTGTGTATGTAATGCTACACAACTTGTACTAGAACATCCTAAAGAAAACCCGGTGAAAAATCCACGAATTCTACCAAAAAAATCTGACCAACAACGAGTACAATCATCGCATCCTTTTTTAGTACAATCAGTCGAACCACAACATTTTGTGACTTCTTCTTTTTCCACCTTTTTATCTTCTAAAGGTACATCAACTGGTTTGTCTTGTTCTTTTTGTTCTTGCTTATCCTCCTCCATTTATACTATATACAAACAAAAAATATTATTTTTCGACTAATATTTCTTTCGCAACAGTCCTGATTATTTTATTGTAATTCTTTTGGGCTTTTTCCCTATCGGTTTCACACAAGCTGTTATCAATCAATTTGGTATACAGGTCGCTCTTTTTATGATTCGGGTCTTTGTATTCCGGGTTGGCTTTCCCCCAAAGAGACATTTGCTTGATGTTCTTGTGTTCAATCGCCTTAATTGCCTTTATCATTTGTTCTTTATTATCGTCTTTATGCCAAGTATCATTATTTTTAATATGAATCACCTCCCTTTTTAAATCACTACAGTGAATCGGTCGTTTGCTGATGTCTAATTTGTTTAATCCCTTGACTAAAATGTTACTAATCCCTCCGCAATACCCGAGGGGTCCAAAGTTTTCAAAATCGCTTAGGGTTAAAATGAGCGATTCCAAGAAATCGCTTAGGTTCAGCGCATCTTTACATGTCTCATTCAAGAATACATTCAAGTTGAATTTGTTATGATTGTTTTGCGTTATATTGTTATTATTGGTGATACTTCGATCCTTGCTTATTTCGAGCATTTGTTTATTCTGTTCAAGTATGAGTTCCTTGAATTCCTGGTTCTGTTTTAAAAGCTCAAGTATTAAATCACTCGAAAAGTCCATACTTCCTGGTACACTTTTTTCAGTTGGTTCAGGGTCTTCTATGTCTATTGTTATGTTTTCTGGTGTTGAATTACACTTCTTTTCATGATACCATAAACTATTGCGTGCCTTGTATTCTTTATTACATTTTTTACACTTATAAATAACATGAGCATTTTCTGGCGTCGCCGTTTCGTTCAAAATGTTCAAATTTGTTCTATTTATATGTTTAGATGTATTCATATGCCGCATATAATCACTTTCTTTACAGCATTCAAAGTCACAAATTATACAACAAAATTTTTTGGCGTTTTTGGCGTTTTTTGGCGTTTTTTTCATTCAATATATATTCTAAATATAGAATATATTTTACGCCTAAATCCTTTTTCTTTAATAATACTTAATTTTATGCTCACAAAATTATGCTCTGGTGGAAATTTCCATGAAAAATCCATGAGAGCTTTATGCTGTAAAATGACCTAAAAAACAGTGTTTTTCAACATGAATCTCTCTGATTTTCAAAAATGGACATACTAAAAATGTCCATTTTTGGTTTTTCCATTCACTTTAGTCTTGAAATTACACTTTTTTAGAATCTAACTCTTCGAGAAATACCATATTTTTTGAATAAATAATAATAAAATTATCGAAGCGGCATTCTTTAAGTTGTTTTAGTTAATATATATTTTACACTACTACAAATATAAAGAATCGTAGTGTAAAATATTATACATAATTACTGTTTTCTAATCGTTCAATAATGTCATCACAATTATATGCTTGTATATAATTCACATATCCATGAGGGAAATATAGTGGATTTGTTAATCTTTTGAAATATCCGTCACCATTACATAAACTAAAATGTATTTTGGTGCTTCGTTTTAGATTATTTTTATATTCATCAATGAATTCCTGGTTTACATATATAAAATTTCGACCGGTATCAAAATACAATGCTAAATCACAATTATGCGCAACTTTCGCATAAAAATATACATCATATGATGATGTAGTTATCACCATGTTGAATATAATAGGCGCAAAATATAAATCTGTCACGTTATTTTCTGATTTATATACTTGTAATTCATTATCATAATGAGGCAATAATACAATGTAATTTTTACTAATAAAAAAATTTATCAAACGAATACGATCTTCTATACCAGTAATTGATATTGTCTGACCAGACGAAGGATAATAATTATTCAAAAATACAATCTTTTTATGACTATTGTTTTTCTTGAAATCTAAAAAATTTTGAATATCTAAATTTGGAGGAAAAGTCGGCACTACTAATAATGGATCTGGGTTATAATTTATTTTGATATTTTCCTTTTCTAGAATGACATTTAACAGTTTCTGATATGATTTTATATAATTTATTAAATCACATTCGATGACTTGTTCTTTATAATATTTATTGAAATATTCTTCGCCTTTCAGATGTCCGTATGCTAAATTCCCAATCCAGGTATTGATAAATAAAATATTCTGTTGTTTGAAAAAAATGTAATCGTTATATATCAATATATTGTACGATGACAAAAATATATTATTTTCTTTCAAAAATTTGTCATGATTATCTATTATATTTATATTTGATATGACACTTTGGTAAATAAAATGATTAAATCTTGACATGATGTAATATTCAAATTGATCGCCATTATTATCTACTATATTTTTTACAAAAGGTTGCGCAAAAAACGTATCGCCTACCATGAAATAATTAAAAAATACAATTTTTATTTTGGATGTCATTCTATATAAAATATATTATATATTATATTTTATATATTTAACTTATTGCTTGCGAATTATATATTGAAAGGAAATTCATAGGTTGTTACTTGTTCCGCTAAATCAGTGTATTCTTTGGTGATTTTTTCCACGTCATCAGTATAGTGTAAGTCATATCCAATACTTCGCATAAATTGTGTGCGGTGATATCTTTTAATCACCTTATCGACAATAAATGGAACGCCTAGGTAACGAAAATGCTTATTATAATATGCCTTTTCACTGTGCTTTATGGTGCCTTCCGGGCGACACCAGTGTGCCCCGTGACCATAATTCATCTCTTGTATTTCGGGACGATAGAAACATAGACTTTTGCTTTCATGTATGAAATCCATGCCTTTATTGATGGAATGTAAATCAATATCGCTCAAATCCAACGTCTGACTTTCGCCCAACATTTCTACACCTTGGACTGTGAGAATCGTAGTTCCCTGTTGTCTTTCGTATTCCAAGTCTTTTTCGGTGACACATAACCATTCATCCATATCCAAAGCAAGAATCCAACCGTCTTGGACACTTTTCCAACAGTGATTTTTAACACCTCTTTGGGTTTCCTCATTTTGTTGATTGTCTGATTCAAAATAGATCACTTCGCAACCTAATGATTTCGCGATTTCTACGGAATTGTCGGTGCTATGATTATCATAAATTGTGATTTTACTATTGGGAAGATATTTTCTATAATGCGCAATCGTTTGCGGTAATAAAACGGATTCGTTATAACAAAGAATATAAATATTCACGGGTGTTATCATTCTATTTAGTAATATACAGATGTTTTTATTTCAGTTAACAGACAAATAATATATATCTAATATACAATGAGTAATAAACCAGTCAAATCGTCGTCCCGACCCAATGTTGGAAGTAAATATATAAAAGAATTAAATGATTCAAGTAAAGCGTTAACATTTGAAAATTTGGATAGATTAAATATTCGCAATGATACTACTTCTGAAAGTAATAATTATAGTTCAACAGGAATTGATGATGATGATGATGAAAGTACCGTGATAATGGATACCTCTTCTACAGATGATGAAAATATGAAAAACAAGTTAATATATAATCCAGATGCTATCAATGTAGCGCAACGAGGTACCGAATACGAAATGTTGACAACACCTGAAAAAGGTGATTATGATAGAAACGCCGAAGCCTCAACTGTACTGGTTGATAGCACGAATCGTCTATTTTACGATGAAAGCGGACTACCCGTAACCAGCAGCACGTATAAACCCGGCGAAAAATATATTGACGCTGATGGAGTTAGACGTACAATACAAGTTGAAGGTTTTGTAGCTCCGGATGAAAGAAGAACATTATATAGAGATTTTGGAGGTAATACCAAAAAGAGTCGCAAGAATAAAAACATTCGGAAATCCCGAAAATCCCGAAAATCCCAGAAATCCCGAAAATCCCAGAAATCCCGAAAATCCCGGAAATCCAGAAAACGCATCGTCTAATAAAAAATATTCCAAAGTCAAAAGTCGAATGTCAAAAGTATAAATAATAATTCAAAAAGTATATAAATAATTATTATTTATAAATATAAATGTGGGTACATATTTGTTTATTTTTTCTTTTTGTATCAAATACCAAAGGTTTTACATTTGTAAAGACCAACAACAATAACGGAAAATATCCCATCTCTCGCCCTCACTATGAAAATACAAGAATAAACAAGGATAAACCACAAAACGGCGATCGCTCATTGAATCGAACCACATTGATTCCACCTGAAAGAAAATATCCTTTATCGCGAAATTATCATGAAGGTTATATTAAACGTTTGAATTCAAATAATCAAACCGAACAAGATTTTAAAATACTTGGTGAGGAGGAAGAAGAAGAAAGCCCATATGATGACGTAATAGAAGACCTCATTTCGAAATTACTACAAGATTCCAACTACACTGATGGTGAACCAACCCCTAATAGTAGAAAAAAACAAGGAGGCATTCGCATTGTAATGAACAAGGAAATGTTTAGTCAGTTTATGAATACCGGTGATAATGATGATAATGAAGATGACGATCCATTTGGAGGAAGGTCAAAAAATCGAGACAAAAAATCGGAACATTTTGAGGTCATTACAAAATTCCCTTATAATTTCACGGATATTGGCGGTTTTGATAAAATCAAAAATGAACTTTCTCAATGTATCGATTTTTTAACCAACTATGCCAAATATTCCAAATATAATGTCCGGGTTCCCAAAGGTCTTATTTTGGAGGGACCACCCGGGAATGGTAAGACCCTGTTGGCAAAAGGACTCGCGGGTGAGGCAAAAGTCGGTTTTATTGCGGTTTCTGGTTCAGAGTTTCAAGAAAAATATGTCGGTGTCGGTTCATCCCGAGTGCGGGAATTATTCGCATTGGCGAAAAAGAATGCCCCTTGTATTATTTTTATTGACGAGGTCGACGCAATTGGCAGAAAAAGATCCGGTGACGGTGAAACTTCCAGCAGTGAAAGGGATAGCACTTTAAATGAACTCTTGGTTTCGTTGGATGGATTCAAGAATAGCACCGGTATTTTCCTTATTTGTGCGACGAATCGTGCGGACTTGTTGGACCCCGCATTAACCCGACCAGGCAGAATTGATAAACGCATTTTCGTGGGTCTGCCTGATTCAAACACGCGTGAGGCGATTCTAAATATTCATGCCAAAGGGAAACCTCATGATGCGTCTGTGAATATAAAAGATCTCGTGGATATTACACTGGGTTTAAGCGCAGCACAAATAGAAAATCTATTAAACGAGGCAATGTTGAATGCTTTGCGGAGTAATCGGGAAACCATGACAAATTCAGATATAGACACCATTATGAACAGAATGATGGCTGGATGGCAACCAACTGACCATCAATTTACCTCGGATATCATTGACCACATTGTGATTCACGAGATGGGTCACGCGATTGTTGGTATGCTTGCGAAACATCATTCAAAAATGACGAAGGTAGTGATTAATTTGTCATCTCCGAAGAGCCCTGGTTATACGGTTTTTGAAGGTTCGACAAGCACGATTTACACGCGTGAGGCGCTCTTTGAACATTTGGCGATATTATTAGCAGGAAGAATTGCGGAAGAAGTCTTTTATGATGTTTCAGTCACAACTGGCGCAATTAATGATTTTGAAGAGGCATTCAAATTGGCAGAAAAAATGATTGTTTATTATGGAATGGGCAAGAAAATAATATATCCAAATTTGAGCGAAACCTACAAGGAAAAAATAGACAATGAAGTATTCAATTTGATTAATGATGCTTATGCTTATGCGGAATTTATTGTTAAAAATTCCAAAGATTTAATACATGAAAGTGCTGAAATACTGAAACGGGAAAAAATACTTACCGCCGAAACATTGATTGAATTGATGAGGAAGGATAAATACAAGGATATATTTGATTTGAAATACTCGCAATAAATATATTGTTGCGTTATAGTATAATACCCAAATGTCCGTCGTCTCTCATTTGAATTGTCGATTGAATTATAAATTCCAAAAAAAAGATGATCGTGATCATACATATAAAACCGAACCACATCCAGAATTAACTCATTTAGAGGTTACAAGTACAACCAGAAAAGGGACCGTCACAACCAAAACATCAAAAGTCGCACCAACTAGTTATAATGTCACTGGTTTACCACCCATTATCGACCAAGGCGATATCGGTAGTTGTGTTACGAATGCCTTCTCTCTTTGTGTTAGTAAACAAACCAATAAAGCAGTGAATTTGTCGCGTTTGTTTTTATATGCGATTTGTAGATGTCTTGATTATACCTCACTTGATATGGACGATGGAACTACGATAAGAACCGCATGTCAATCCATCAAAGGCTATGGTGTTTGTAAAGAAAGTATTTATCCTTATATTACATACAAATATGCGGATTTACCTCCACAGACGGTGTTTACTAGTTCAAAGAAATTCAAAAAATTCACCTATACATTTGTAAATCAAGATCTAACAAGTTTCAAGAACTGTTTATACAATAACAATACCCCCATCATATTTGGTTTCATGGTGTATTCTAGTTTTATGACTTCAACTGTTGACAATACAGGTATTGTTCCGAATCCAGATACAGGAACAGAAACACTCGAAGGAGGTCATTGTATGTGTATTGTTGGATACAATGATACAACCCGACAATTTAAATGCGCGAATTCATGGGGAACAAGTTGGGGCGAACGCGGTTATTGTTATTTACCATATGCTTATGTATTGAATTCTGATTTGGCGGGCGATTTTTGTTTTACTCAATTTGTCTACTAAAAATTATTATAAAAATAACAATTTCTTTTTATAATAATTTAAATATTAATTTTTGAATTATACCAGAAAATGAATATTTTGGTATACGGTTCGAAAGGCTGGATTGGACAACAATTTATCGATATTTTGATACAAAAAAATGTCCATTATTCTTGTGGTAAATGTCGTATAGATGACGAGGTGGAACTAAGAAAGGAAATTGAAGAAATACAACCAACCCATGTTGTTTCCTTTATTGGGCGAACTCATGGAAGAATCGGTGAAAAGATTTATACCACGATTGATTATTTGGAACAAGAAGGTAAATTGGTGGAAAATATGAGAGATAATTTATATTCGCCCTTGTTACTTGCGGATATTTGTAAAAAGAACAAGATCCATTATACCTATTTGGGTACGGGCTGTATATTTAAATTTGACGAGGACCACCCCTTTGGAAAAGAAGAAGCTGGGTTTGACGAAACATCACTCCCCAATTTTTTCGGTTCATCATATTCCATTGTAAAGGGATACACGGATCGTTTAATGCATTTATACAATGATTCTGTGTTGAATTTGAGGATTCGAATGCCCATTACAGGAGAGAAAAACGGTCGTAATTTTATTACTAAAATAACCACTTATGAAAAGGTGTGTTCAGTACCGAATTCAATGACGGTATTGCCCGAATTATTACCGATTGTCCTTGATATGATGCGCAATAAAACAACAGGTACTATGAATTTAACCAATCCAGGATTAATTAGTCACAATGAAATACTGGAAATGTACAAGGAAATCGTCGACCCTGATTTCACCTGGAATAACTTTTCTCAAGAAGAACAGCGAAAAATATTGGCGGCGGACAGATCAAATAATTTCCTGGATACTACCCGTCTACAAACCATGTATCCATTTATTTTGAACATTAAAGAATCCGTGCGTAATTGTTTGATTCACTACAAGGACACCTTAGTGATGGGGGGATTACTTCCGGAACAACCCAAGATGAATTTGTTGATTACAGGTGGGTGTGGTTTTATAGGTAGTAATTTTATCAATTATTATTTCCCCAAAAACAAATTCAGAACCATGGTGAATATAGATGCCATGTATTATTGCGCGAGTGAAACAAATGTAGATGCCCGTATTCGTTTTCATAAAGACTATGTTTTAGTCAAAGGTAACTTGTGTGATTTTGAGTTGGTGAGAGAAACAGTAGAGAAATATCAGATAACACATGTCATACATTTTGCTGCTCAATCGCATGTACAAAATTCATTTGAGGATTCTATTAAATTCACACACGATAATATATTGGGAACCCATACATTACTTGAGGTATGCCGAAGGTATGGAAAAATAGAAAAATTTATTCATGTATCAACCGACGAGGTATATGGTGAATCCATGAATCATATTGAAGAAAAACACAAGACCGAGCATTCTATTTTGTGCCCTACGAATCCCTATGCGGCTACCAAAGCCGGCGCGGAGTTGATCGCACAGTCATACAATCATTCTTACAAAATGCCAATTATCGTTACCCGAGGTAACAATGTATACGGACCTAATCAATATCCTGAAAAATTAATACCGCTATTTATCAAACAATTGAAGGAGAATAAAAAGGTTACGATACAAGGAAAGGGAACTGCGGTTCGCGCCTTTTTACACGCATATGATACAGCCAAAGCGTTTGAATGTATATTGGAGAAAGGAGTCGTTGGTGAAATATACAATATTGGATGTGATGACAAGATGGAGTTTTCGGTCATGGAAATTGCCAAAATATTAATACGACTTGTAAAAAATACAGAAGACTATAATGAATGGATAGAATACGTTGAAGACCGACCTTTTAACGACCAACGGTATTACATTAGCAATCAAAAACTCAAGGATTTAGGATGGAATATTGAGGTGACTTTAATGAACGGACTCAATGAATTAATTTTTTCAGATTTTTCAAATAATAAATAATTATTGTATATTCTATATTGTGTATTTAGTATATAGTATATATGCATGAATATGTTAATTTTGATTGGATAAGTTATTTTAATTTTTATAGTGATTTACGAAAAATTGGTATAAATACAAAAGTAAAAGCGTGGAATCACTGGATAACAAATGGTAAAAAAGAAGGACGGCTATTTTTTGATTTGAAGGAAATTAAAAATTTTAATTGGAAAGTATATCTGAATAATTATCCAGATTTATATAATTATAATTTAAATACATTGTTAAAAGCATATCACCATTGGGCGACTATTGGAAAAAATCAACAAAGAACATCTTTATATTACAATACATCTAAAATCATCTTTTGTGGATTTGGAAATTTATTTTTGATCAATATGGCTTGTCATTTTTTATCATTAAAATATAATTTGAAATTTGAATATAAATGTTATGAATTATTCCAAAAATTAGGGATTACTTTATTCATAGGAAATAAAACATATAATGAAAATATTCTATTAACAAATAATAATTTTTATGATTTAATTAAAAGTGAAACAGATAAACAAGGTAAAAATATAATTGTTAATCATGATTTAACATGTCACTATAATAAATATTGTTATTATTTAAAAAAATATTTCAAAGTACAACAAAATAGAAATAAAATAATACAGTCAAATATATTCAAAGAGAGATATTCCAATAACAATGATGTATTTGTTCATGTTCGTTTAGGTCATGTTAGACAATACAAAATGAATAACTTGTTTGATTATTATCATGATACAATAAAAAAGATTCCATATGAAAAAGCATATATATCGAGTGATGAAATACAACATAATATTTGTCAAGATTTGATACGTAAATTCAATATGATTGTCATTGATAAAAATGAAGTTGAAACAATCATGTTTGGATCAACTTGTAAATATATGGTATTGTCTGGTGGTGCTTTTTCTTGGTTGATTGGATTTTTAGGTTTTTTTTCAACAGATATTTATTATCCATGTAATAAAAACACATGGTATGGTGATATATTTGTATTTCATAAATGGAAGAGTGTTACTATTTTAAATACGCTTTATGATAATTTGAAAAAAAATATTGCGGATGAACCGACAGAGGAATGGTATGATTCACCTTTTGATAATACGAATTACACCATCAATAAAGAAGACATTACAAAGCCTTTAGTAGTAAAATCCAACTAATATTGAAATCCAAGTAATATTGAAATATAATAAAATATAATAAAAAGTAAAATATTATTATTTATTATATGAAAGATAATTGTAATCATTGTGATGATGAACATCATCATCATTGTAACGATAGAAATCCAATATTAGATGTAGCGGTCCTGTGCCAAGAATATTCTCCTGTAGAAGTTACGTGTAATAATAGTCATGTTGTAAATTTAGATGAAATATCAATCAATGAGGAAACATTTAGAAATATTTTTTATCCATACGGCGACACTTTTGGAATCGACCCAAAGAAAAGTTGTGTCAAGGAATTTTTTTATTTAACCTTTTTAGCACCCTATAGAAAAGTAGATGGAAAACCATTTTCCTTATTAGAAGAAGTCATTAAAAATACCGAGGAAGATTTAAATGTATCCAGAAATTGTTTCACCACTTGTTCCTTGATTGATTTAAGTAATGATTTATCAAAAATCAAAACTTTATGTGATATTAATTGTTCCAGTTTAGTTTGTTCTCTCACTTGGTCTAATATTATAAGCATGTTGAGAGATTATAGTTTAGTAAATAAACATCCCAGAAATATAAGTCCTCTTTTTGTGGTGAATGTCATATTCAAAAGTCCGAATCCGTGTGTGAAACCAACAGTTATCAAGTTCAACTACCGTGTACATTCAGTATGTCTGAAATAAATCGATGTTGGAATCCATTTTGAATATGATTATGATATTTATACATATACGACTAATATATGTATAAAAATTACAAGTTAAAAAATATTGTTATATTAAGATAGTAGATAAAATGTCATCCAACAATATCGATTTAGATATCAACAGTTATAACTTTTTTGAATTGTTGAATATATATCAGTTATCAACCGACCATAATTATGAAAACATTACCAAGATTGAAAATAAATTAAAACTTATACAGGAGCGTTTTTCCAGCGATATATACGAATTTTACTTGAAGGGCGCTAAAATGATTCTCACCATTTATGCTCTTTTTGAACAAAACTACATACCCAATATGACGGATACAAAGAATATTGATAAATTTATGGATAAAATAAAACAAATCAAAAATTATGAAAAATACAATTCAAATCAAATCATTGATGTTATTTTTGAAATGGATATGAAGAAACACAATACCTCTCAAGAAGGGATTAGCGATTTGAATTCTGTTTTGAATACCACATCTCGTTTGAATACCCTCGATTCACTGGTACACAACAAGACAAATATCGTTTATAATTCCTTCACCAATAGTGTCGCACCAGGAGATTTGAATTCCATCAAACGCATTACACAGTTGACAAATTTGAATTTAAACAGTTGTTTTCGCCATAATTATTACGCGAGTAATCCCTGTGATTTTCAGTATTTTATTCCAACTGAAATCAAAAACGTCTTGTCAATGAGATTGGCGTCTATTGAAATACCCAATGCGTGGTATTTGTTTTCAAATATGAAAAAGAATAATACCTTTAAAATACATGTATGTATTTGTAACGAAGATTTCAATTTTGTGATACAAGTTCCAGACGGTAATTACGACAGTGATACATTACAAAATTATTTGAATACGACTTATTTTTACGAGGCGGAAAAAGATGATTGTTTGAAATACATTAAATTTTCAATCGACCCGTATAGTTTTAAATCCTTGTTTGAATTGACGCATAATCATCCGTCCGGGTTCAGTTATAGTATTGAATTTGTGGATAATATTAATCAAAATATAATGAATACTATGGGTTGGACACTTGGTTTCCGATTGGCAAAGTATGAAAATATTGTGGGTAAACTACAATCGGAGGGGCTTTTTGATGCTGGAGGTGATCGTTATATTTACATGTCGATCACAGATTATCAGTATAACAACAACATGTCAAATATAGTGGGTTTTGACAAGAGTATGTTGAATGAAGATATTATAGCAAAAATTCCGATTATTAATGGAAAATTGTCGATGGTCATTGATGAAAGCCAAAATCCTTTGGCGAAAAGTAGAAAATACAATGGACCGGTGAATTTGTCACGACTTCATATTAAAATCTTGGACAAGTTTGGAAAGGTCATTGATTTTAATAATATGGATTACAGTTTTACATTAGAATTGGAAGTTTTATATGAAAGTTTTAATTTCAAAAATGTAACTGGATAGTTGATTGAAGAGAGAAAAATTTATTATATACAAATATATACAAATATTATATAAATATATAATAAATGACAGAATTTATTGGTGGTAAAACATATCATAATAGTGAAATATATACTCCAACAGATAGCATTCGTTTATATAATTATCCGACGATATCCATCGCAACCTTGTATAATTATTTTGAAAAAAAATCAAACAATTGTTGTCATGATACGCCAAACCCAACCCCCATTAGTAGTTATTGCTCTTCAAACAATATTGTTTTAAATGTGAATAGTTTAGAAGAACATGAATTTTTTAATCTATTTTACAAAAATACGACAAAATATTTTTGTGTAAATAGAGGATTGGTTTCCAATAATAATATTCTTTTTTTAGAACAGTATTATATTTCAAATAATTCTGAAATTAATCATTTTTCTCTTTATAATGAAGTATTAAAATGTTTTGAGGAAAATTACAATGTAAGTGTGAATAATATTAATCCAAGTTCATTAATTTCTTTACAAAAAGAGGTGTATAAAACACAATCACTTGCGACTGTATGTGGCACTCAAATTTCTTTAAGTTGGGATCAAGTCATTAATAGTTTAATTTCAAATGGACAAATTGAACATTCATCGCGAAATAATTGTGCGCCAATTATTTTTCAAATAAATTTTAGGTTCTATTCATGTGCGCTGAATGTTTATTTAAATATAACATTTCAATATAAAGTACATATATCAGGATATAGTTTGAAAAACAAATGTATTGATTCATCTTCTAGTGAGTCGTCTAGCAGTTGTGAATCCTCATCATCTTGTAGTTCATCCACGAGTTGTGATTCATCCACCACTTGTGATCCTTCGTCGTCATGTTGTGATTCCTCGTCATCATGTTGCGATTCCTCATGTAACTGCTGTGGAGAATCCTCGAGTAATTGTTGCTGTGATTCGTCGTCGTATACATCGGAGTCAGTATCAAGTAGTTCAAGTGATGGCTCTAATAAATAAAAATATCTTGTTATAATATATAATATATATAATATATGTCATATAAAAAATTCTTTTCAAATAATGATGATACTTCTTATAATGATTTTTTAAAAATAAAGAAGGGGAGAGAAATAATTAAAAATGAAATTTCCAACAAAAGATATAATTTGAATACCTTTATAAATTATGAAACATTTTTGATATTAACCAAGACTTTTTATGATAACTTGAATAAAAGGTACAAATACGCACCACCGGTTTCGATTACAAATTCAAATACCAGTTATATAAATTATAAATCAATACTTGCGCATTTACATGACGACGATTGTGATTACTGTAATAAATGTCCTGTAGAAGAAATTGTCAATTGTAAATATGTTGCCAATATATTATATCCATATGGAGAATCTGTCGTAAAAAACGATCCTTTAGAAAACATATATTATCCGCATAATATTGATTTGAACTTGTACTGTAAGAAATGTCCATTTCCTTGTATAGAAAAGTGCGAAACCATACATTATAAATCGTGTGAATGGGGGTGTGGAAATCCTTGTGATGGGGGGTGCGAGCCTAGGTGCGACACAGGGTGTGGAAATAGGTGCGACACAGGGTGTGGAAATAGGTGCGACACAGGGTGTGGAAATAGGTGCGAGCCTTGTGGGTGTGGAAATCGATGTGGGGGAGGCTACAAAAACCACTGCGACACCGGGTGTAGAAAAACCAAGCCACTTTTTTTCAAAGAAAAGAAGATTTGTAAGTGTTCCAAGTACAGAAAATGTGAAAAATGTAGTCATTAAAATGTATTCAATTCGAATAAAATATACATGTTATAATATATAACTATTATAAGATGAATCATAAATGTATTACGGCTAGTTTAACGGGAAAAAATTTATTGAATCCCGCAAACATTTCAGGAAAAACACTTTGTGGTTCAGACTATATTCCATCTGACGTGGTAAAGGTTAAAATTTACATTATGAACAATATAATTATACCACTTGTATCAAAACAATGGAAAATATTACAGGAAAATCTCTTTTGTTTGGACAATATCAAAAAAAAATTAGACTTGTATTACAATTGTTATAAAATCGAAGACATGAAAATATACAAGGAATTAATCAATGCTTTTGAGGCGATTTTATTGGAACATCAACAATTGGAAGAATTGGAAAAGACCATTTATGGCAGTGATTCCAAAGATGTAACGACTATGATTTACCGCACCGCCATGATTCGACTCAAACCAGAATACGAAATTTATGATATTTTGTATGGAAGACCCCAGCGAAGTGAAAACCAAGAATACAATATGGTGATTGTCGAGTATATTGAGCGTTTATTAAAAATAGAAGGAATCACTTTTCATAAAATCAAGGAATATGCGCTTATCAAATACCCAGTCATTTGATTTTAAGACCGGTTTTTGCGGGTCTTGTTCTTGGTTTCTCTCTTTGACTAATGACCACAGTGATGATGGTAAGCTATACGAGTAAGTAACTCGGTAAGTATGAAAGGAATGGAGGTGTAAGTGTAAGAACGTACCTAGATGGCTGACTAGTAGGAAGACTACCTGTCTGAATGACCAGGACATTTTTGTCTTCCTGTAAATAATGAACGTAGCATGCCTTTACTACAAAAACCATTACTACAAACTCCACAACGTGTTGTACTGTGCTCACAATCGGAGTTTGTTCCACATGATTCTCCAGGTTTTTTAGTACCACCAAATCCTTCATACACCGATTTACCCATTCCGAAAACGAAAAAGAAAATAACTAAAGCAACTAAAATCCACAAGAAAGTATTTTTCTTCATTCTTTATAATATATATAATATATACTAGAAATATATTATTTTTAAAATTATTTAAGACCGATTTTTGCGGGTCTTGTTTTTGTTTTCTCTCTTTGACTTGTTTATAAAAGAGTAAATTTCATTTTTTTGATTACAAATATCATCCGCAACAGGTTGAAAGTAACTACGAAATTCAGATCTCATTTTAGGAATGTCATCAACGCATACCCATTTGATTTCCGCCTTTTCAAAAATTCTCGAGTTTTTTATCAAATTGTCTTCCAATTTTTTCTGTAAAAATCGCTGATTGTTATTGTAATAAAAGGGCAGTTTTTCATCATAATCAAACGGAAATATGTGAATTCTATATTTACCTGAATCAAAATGAACATTGTAGGTGCCGTGTTTTTTCAACAATTTATCCAAATCTTTTTCACTGCCTAAAAACCCAGTTAATTCCTCGGTGCCTTCACGGAGAGCATTCTTCATAAATGTTTCACCTTTTTCTTTACCTCCACCAAAATCGCACCATCCTGGTGTTTTATCAAAACGATTTTCCTTTCCAAATAAAAAATGTAATTTATTTTTATGTATACATGTTGGTAATATACCCGACCCTCCCATAATTTAATACAATATTTTTTAATTCAGCTTAATTTTAAATATATGTTAAATATATGAGACATAGAACCACGAAACATAGAACCACCAAAAATAGAAACATCAAAAATACAACCAAAAAAAATAATTATTATAAATTAAAAAAGAACAAAAAATCCAGGTTTCGACAGCGAAAAGTACATCTTCTTAAAAGCACCACACCCAAAAATATACAATATCTAAGTAGTTTGATTTCAGATGAAATAGACGATAAAGCAACAGGACTGTCATCCTATATACCAACGATTAATGAAGAATTGGTTTCTTTAAAGTCTATTTCGAGAGAAAATGTAAAGGGATGTAATAATGACCGTGCATTTGAATTACTAGAACCGCTCCAAATTGAAATTCCTGGAAATAACAAGTGTGTTCCTTATTATGATGAAAGCGCAAAAAAATTATTGTTACACAATTTATCCGCAAATAAACACATTGATGTCTCTAAGATAATTACCCCTAAACAAAATTTATCAAATTGTTGGTTTAACACAATGTTTGTCACATTTTTTATAAGTGATAAGGGGCGCAAATTTTTCCATTATTTTAGACAACTCATGATACTTGGACAAGACACCCATGGAAAAAAAATACCGCGCAATTTAGCAGACGCATTTGCCTTGTTGAATTTTGCGATTGAATCGTGTCTTACTGGTTCAGAGTATGCGTATGATTTAGACAACAATAGCATTATTGAAAAAATATACAAATCTATTCCAATACATGGATACAACACCAAAGGATTTGACAATCTTTATAATGTGAATGACAGTGGAAACCCCGTTCATTATTATTCAAGTATTATTCATTATTTACAAGATACATCGATTGATTTATTATTTATAAATACTTATAACAATACAGATTGGAAAAACACTGTGAATAACCGTATCAAACAAATGGGTTATTATCCGCATATCATTGTGATTGAAATAAATGATGAACTGAAACAGAGACCCGGTAATTCGGGTATTATTATGGACAAGGAAAAAGAATTCACTATTCGTGATAATAAATATGTTCTCGACAGTTGTGCTGTTCGAGACAAATCACAAAAACATTTTTGCGGGTTAATTACATGCGAAGGAAAACAATATAGTTATGACGGTCTAAGTTATCATCGTTTGGTTCCGTTGGATTGGAAACAACATATCAATTCTAGCTTTACTTGGAGATTTGAAGGAAGTTACGATAGTTATGATGAGAAATTGCTTGAATGGTCTTTTTCACACGGTTATCAAATGTTGATTTATTATTTGTCATAAAACATGTATTTTTTAGACATGTTTTATAATATTACGCTACATCTTTTGCGTTATCCTCTTTTTTTGCGACTAATTTACCAACTATTTTTTTATTCGCATACATGTACATATAATATGCTAAACAAGCACCAATCAGACCGCCAACAATGACTTGTATAATATAGTGATTTTTATATTTCACTCTTTGATATAACGTGAGTAATGAAATGATTGCGTATATAAGGGTAATGTTTGTATTTTTCAATACGAAATGTATAAAAACGGTCGAATAAAATACATGTTGAGAATGTCCGGATGGCATACCATACATATCCGACAATATACGCGGAGATTGTTGTTCCAATGGTTTAAAAATATTATAATCACCTTTTGGACGAGGTTGTTTCACAATTCCTTTTATTAAAAAATTTAATATTGTATCTAATATAAAACCAATGATGTAAACAAAGAAGTAATTTGATTTTTTATAGAGTAAAAAGATGGACGATCCAAATAAAATTTGGGGTCCATAATAACCAATTAAATCTAATATATACAAAGGATTCATCCTATTTATATATTATATTGCGAGAAATTAAAAAAACAATTTTAATACTGATATAATATTTCCGCAACAACAGTCAAACACCAGTCCGCACCATTTAAATTCAATACATTCCCCTTGTCATCCAATAATTTAATACGCATTCGGTCTATATTGACTGGTCCAAAATAAATACGTTTATTCAATTGTAACGTACTCGAATCTTCTACATATAACTCACCGGTAGAAAGACCTTTTTTATCCAAAGGAATAATAGCAAATATATCAGAACAAGTGGGTGCTGATGCTCGGTATTTTACGCTTCGCTCGTTGTTTTTTATGATTTCATTGATGGAATATATTTGCGATTGGGTTAATATTCGCGGCGCAGTAGGTAATACAGTAGGTGTTGCCACATAACTGACGTCCCATTTATCCATAATTAATGTACCCGCGTTGATATCGTCCACTAAAAATTCAGTATTCGTATCAAAATTTGTTCCCATAGGATTCGCCGAGGTACATCTAACCGGTAAATCCCTACTATAATAATTAGGAAGTTTTAATGTTTTCGACAATTCGGTGATGCCTATAAGCCCATTGTTAATATGATTCTGGTTCAAATCATCCAACACAATAATTAAATATTTGGGTCCAATTAAATTTATAATTGCGGGTGCTACGTTTCCCGACGTGGAGACATTTATATATGGCAAACGGTATCCCAGAGTCCAACCCAATGTCTGATTTATCAAATTTGTTTGTTTACAAGTGTTGGACGAACAAGAAAATTCATCGGTGGGATCGAAAAAAGTCATAATGGTTGTTTCCGTAATGTTATATACAGTCGATGTTGTTGGGTCAGTATACTGACCACCATATAAATTCAATGTGATTTTACCATTGATTGAATTGTACAACACCGGATCTCCTGTAAAACCAGAAAAACCGGCACTTGTAAAAGTGGTATTTAATGTGGTAACAATAGTTGTCGTTGTATAATTACCCGGATCTAAAGTAATCGACACCGATTTTTCAAATAATTTAGTTGTTGTATTCATAAAGGATATCCAAAAACAAGTATTGCCATTTCCTGTATCAATCGTATACCATGTATATGGCACTTGAAAAGAATAGGGTTTCAAAGAAAGAACATTTACCAAATGTTCGGACAAATCAAGTGTATAATCCGTTGAGGTGTCATTGGGTCCCGTCACTTGACGATATTGACTGTCCAAACTAATAATGCGAGTGGTTACATTTGTCAGGGTAGGATTTAACTTGTCTTGTGCCACTTCTACATTTTTAACATTTGACACGCCTAATTGTTCCCTATTCATCGGCATATGCGTATTTTTATAAACATCTATATCTATATTATCACCACGCTGCGTTATTTTCTCTTTTTGTATTTGGTTCGTTTGGGGTAAAACCTGTTGATTTTTCCACCAAAGATCTGTTTGTTTGGCAGTTGGAGTATAACTCACTGCTTCATTAGAACTTTCCAATTCATCCACATATTCAAGAAGTGCCTGTTTAATGTCGTCAAAAAAAAGAACCAATTTATTATTATTTTCTCTTTGATATTTCAGAATAAATTTATCGCATGCGTCTGTAACTGATTCGCGATCAGGAGTCGGTGTATCTAAAGACAATATAGTTAATAATTCGGCAATGGTATAATTGTCCACATTTGTATCAAATTCGTTACTCATTACTATTCGTATATATTATACATTTATATATTTTTCCAGTTTTACTTTGTATTAAATTACTTATGTAAAAAGTTACTTAAAAATGAATTGTAATATTAAACATAATGAATAATTTGGAATTATTAAAAGTTTATCATTTTGATAAGAAAGTTAGATACGGAAATAATTCTGATGGGGGTTATGTTTTTGGTGATCTTTATGGAGGTTATGACTGTTATATTAGCGCAGGTGTTTCTGATGATGAAAGTTTTTCCAGAGATTTTATTAAAAAATATAAGATGAATGAGTATAATAGTTTTGCCTTTGACGGAACAGTGAAAACTTATCCTTATCATCATACAAAAAATATTTCGTTTATAAACAAAAATATAAACACATTTCAAGACGATAATCATACTGATTTATCTTTTTTAATGAATAAATATAATAACATCTTTTTAAAAATGGATATTGAAGGAGGTGAATACCCTTGGATATTATCATTAAATAATGATCAAATGAATAAATTTAAACAAATCGTGATTGAAATTCATGGAATCACATTAAAAAATGGCTCATGGTGTAATTATAATTATGTTGATAAAATGAAATGTTTTGAAAAATTATCAAATACCCATTATATTATTCATGCTCACGGTAATAATAACGGTTCAGTTGTTAATAATATTCCAGATGTAATTGAATTAACATATGTAAATAAAAATTATTTTACAGATGTACCACCATTAAATACAATACCATTACCTATTCCTAATTTAGATTTTAAAAATAACCATCAAAATGATGAGATTGATTTACATTGTTATCCATTTGTTCATTCAAACCCGTGAACGGTGCTTTTTTTTCAGTACATGTAAAATGCTGTCGAAATATTTTTCTGATTTCATCTTGGATGACCATACTGCGGCACATTTCGTGTTTCAATAGTTTTTCAGGGATTAATTTTATTCCGCTACCGCGTTTCATATGGGTCTTTTCTTTGAATAAAATATAATCCAGGCATTCGACCAGCTCTATGTTGAATTTTTCCAATATATCACGCTCAATATGGTAGTCGCCTTTATAGACATATCTATTATAGTTGTGACATTTGTATATATTGTAATATTTATCAGCTCTTATTGTGTTTTTGATTAAACCAATGCCTTCTATTTGATTCGTAGTATTGTTCATTTCCACGACGAAAAGGATGGCATCATCTACGATTTTCGGTGATATTCTGCGAGGGCAACCGTAGACACAACCATTGATCGCGTTTGTTTTCGCACGGTAACTACAATTTTCATCCCATGTTTCATTATTAAATCGACTTGTTGCTATTGGTATCATTGTTTTGACTTCTTTGTGAATTCAAAAAGAATTTTCAATTTTTATTTTTGTCTTTATATCAAATATACTTAAAAATATAAATATATTTAAAAATATAACCAAATAAAATACAAACATCAAAATGGATGGTTGTATTTTATATCCCGAACAATATTCCTTTATTTGGAAAGCCTCTTTTTTTTCTTTGTTTTCTTGTATATATGCGTTTTACAATAACCAATATGATTTGGCTTTCGTTCCTGGTGGTGTTTTTTTAACATCCATCAACTATTGGTATAAACCGGATTATTCTTGGAGAAGATATGTGGATATGGGTGTTGTATATACCTCATTAATTTATCAAATTTTACGAGCATACAATGCGGAATATTCAAAAATGTATTATTTTACTTTGTCTTTAGCAATGTGTTTTTATCCGTTAGGCGTTTATTATTACAATAAAAAACAATATTGGCACTCTACTTATGCGCATAGTATGTTACATTTAATCGCAAATATATCCAATGTTATTTTATATTCGGGACATATTGAACCAGTAACTAATATATATTTGTTAACGGGGGATTTCATACAAAACAACATGTCAAATATTGTACACGTTGTACAATTGTTGATAAAGGTAAACGGAGTATATGATATTTTATGCGCATTGTCTATATTGCGACTAGTAAAAATACCGTATTTACATTTAGACCGTCTACACTTGTCAATGATTAACAACAATAATGGTAATCCGTTGTTTGAACGATTTTTAGCATATTGGATATTTACCTATGGAATCATGCGACTTTCTGTGAATTCTTCCATAATAACCTGGTCGTATTTTTTAGAGGCGTTTTTTTTCGCGAATGAATTATTCAAGCATAGGTCAGTCTATGTCGACAAGGCTTTATTTGTCATATTCACTTCTCTATTATTAGGATATATTTCTTCTTTTTATTAAAATTACACTGTAAATAACATTTTGACAATTTCTTCTTCGAGACATTTATATCTGGTGTTTTTCAAACACTCCTTCATTTTGGTAAAAGGCGTTATATTTGGATGATAAGTCTCTGAGCAATATGAATTGCCTGATTTATCTTGAAATAAATTCAATAATTTGGGGTTATTTCCAGAAATCATGGTTACATTGGGATGTATCGATAAACACGGGAATCCATGGGTCGATTCCATATTCCAAAAAACAATATGTGGCATTGTATAAGCTTTATTGATTGCCTTTTGACCAGCATTTTCATATTTGCGTTTGATCGCCTCGTATACGGTTATAAAATCTTGGGTTTTGGTTTCTTGGGTTTGGTCTTGGTTTTGCTCCTTTATAAAATTCATATTGGAAAAGATAAAAATTCCCATTTCGGCGACTTGTTTTTCCGGCATTTTGGTCTCTACAATACTTTCTAATAATTTATCGATTCCATCATACAGGTTGGAATATTCGTCCAAATACAACGAATTCGGAGTTACATTGTCCGGATCATTCGGGGTGGTAATTTCTCTTACGGCACTTACCAAATCGTCACAATGTTCCAAATTATGCCACCTGGATGTTTTTCCAAATGTCATGATTTGTTTTCCAAAATATGCGTTTTTTTCGGCAACCCGTATTCCTAGTCCAAGCGCAAAATATAATGCGTCATTTTTCAACATGGACAATGACGTGTCTACCATCGCAACCATGGGTCTTAATGGCTCATTATTTGTGGCATTTTGTTTCCACATAGCATTCAATAGATTTTTTTCTGCGTTGCATTCAGGCTCGTGATGATTTTGCCCAATGATTTGTATGGCAGATTTTATATATTCATTTACTTGAATATGAGATTTTTTTTTATAATCTGTTTCAAACGATTCAATATACTTGATCATATTATCACGGCAATACAAACGGTCCTTGGTAGTTTTTCGCGTCGTTTTTGAAGTAGATTCTACAGTGGAGAACCCAGGTTTTTCATTTGGGATGTTCAAAAATGCTTTTCGCTGTTTGAATAATGTATATGATGTAATGTTTGACGGTTCAATTTGTGACCACTTGTTTTCGCATTGTTTTATTTGCGTTGTATCTAGCCTTCTATTCAAATGCGATATTAATTTTCGGTAATCCATTTCACACTTGTTTTTTGCACGTTTTTGTTGTGAGGCATCGTCGTTTATACAAGTGGTCAAATACTCTTTAAAATAAGAGTGAGACATTTTTTTAAATAACCATGAAAACTTGGGTTGTTTTTCACGAGGGATCCACTTTGCGACCAGGCTCATTTTGTCGTTTTCTGCGTCCTTGGCTAGCTGTTGATTGGTTAATTCAATCGCATATTGAATCAGTGGATGATTATTGTCACTTGTTTGTTCTTTACAATAATTACAAAAATATTTCATATCTTTCCACGAACCATACGGATGTTCATCACTTTTCGGCATAATCACAAAAGTTTTGAGTAAAAACTCGGCAAGCCGAGGATAAAAACCGTACCATACTAGTATTTGCATATATGCCAACATGTATTCCCCTTTTCCATCGATAATATCTCTGGTATAACCGACTAATTTATAGAGCATCACGATTTGCTCCTGGAATTCATGAGGTAATAATTTACCCTTTTCTAAACCATCTTGTAAATCTTTGATAATATTGTATAAAATGTCTGCCAAATGAACGATTTCTGATTCTTTACTGGTTCGCACCAATTGATAATTAAATTGTATAATTCTTTCTTTGGTATATTCCGACCAACCATATTCATCGTGTCCGTTTTTTCCGATTTGTTTTGTGAAAATACGATTTATTTGTGATGAACTCGAGGATGATAATGGGGTCGACATTTGAAACATAGTTACTATTATTCATTACAACACTTTAAGTTGTTTCTTTTTTGTTTTATTGTTGCTGATATATATTTTTTTGGTAGTTTGATGATTTGAACCGTTTGTGGGCGCTTTTTTTTCGTAAAAAAGTATAAAAAGACTATTCAAATCTTGAAACATGGAAATTGTTTTTTTCAGAGGAATATTGTCAATGTTTTTCACCACGACTAAAAAATCGTGGGGTACTGGAGATTTCAAATAATGTTTCACGTGGGTGGTTTCCAAATCAACATTGTATTTCAAGAGAGATAAAATAGTATATCTTTTTTGGTCTTTAAAACTATTTTTTTTAATGACGTCTATCAATTCCTCTTTTGTCACCATATTTTCTTGTTTCAAAAGTAGCATTTCTTCTTTGATGGTTTCTATATTATTTTCATTATCAACATACATGGATGTGACCTTGATTTCATTCACATCTTCGTTATAAAATGGTATATAATTTTGATCAATTGTTTCAAAATCTTGTATCCAATTTGTGTCTAAATTGGTATCTTCATCTTGTTCTTCTTCGTAATTCATTTTGTGTAATGTATTATATTGATTCATTAAAAAATATAATATATTCAAACCAATTTATTTTTACAAATAATTATCATAGTCATCTAGATTTTCGTCAACATAATCTTTATCGTCGACGCTTGATATTTCATCGTTATTATTCTCATCATCATTCTGATAATATTTATAGTCATCTCTTGGCATCTCATACATGTGATTATAACAATCCTCACCATATAATTCGATATATTTCTCTTTATATTTCTCCCACGAGGTTACCAATTGTCCCAATATATTATTCCAGGTGGGTTCCTTATTTGCTTTGGTAATATATTTTGAATGGATTTTGTAATTTTCTATTTGTATTTTTCTATTTTTATCCATGGTTAGATAGGTCCAACCAGGTTGCTTTTTTTCTTCTTCAACATCATCGCCATCATTCATAAGTGACGCACCTTTATAATCAAACGATTTTTTCGGTTCTTTTTCCAAAAGTTGTGTAGTATGATTCACCAATTCAGGAAAATCATCTTGATTAAAATTTACAATAGGCTCACGCTTTTGTATAAAGGGGTCTTTTTGTTGTTGCGTTTTTTTGGATGATGATGAAAAATGTTTAAATGCGTTGTTCATTTCCAAGTGAAAAGAAGGGGGTAAGTATATATTATACTAAAAAGATAATCTATATAGTATTATCGTGTATCGTTTAAATGGTTTTATAATATGTATTTGGAAACAATTTAAAATTGATTCTGTTTTCTCTCATTGTCATTAAAAACAAAAAGCAAAAAACAAGAAAATGAATACAAAAAATAAGAATAAAAATCTAATTCGGGGACAAAGATATTTATTTTCAGAAAAAGCGCCCTATGATGAAAATGAAAAATCTTTTAGAGCCAATTTCTTGAATTATTATGAAGAGTCAAATACATTGGTTATAAACACAAGTGAAACGGAAAGGTCACCTATGACACAAGTAAGTATTCCTTTTGATTGGATTACCAAAATTCAAAGTTTGGAAGATATAGTGGGGAGAGAAAAGGGTGGGGGGGGGTGTGGGGGTGTGGTTTTACCAAGCGACATCTTACTTGAAATTGATGGATATATATGAATTTATCAAGAAAACAATATAAAGACTATACTTGATTAGTATTTGTCTCCATACAGCAAAGTTGCGTTGTTATCATCACTAATATATACATTTTTGTATAGCCATAAAATATTTTACCTATAAAATATTTACAGGAGACAGCAGTATTTCGGGTGTCGCATAACGGGAGTGTCTTTCGCATAATAGGGTGTCATCACCATAAGCAAAAAGCAAAAAGAAAAAAATAAAATGTTTTCGTTATATTTTATTTTTTACAATACAACACTAGTATATAAGAATAGTGTTATGAATTTTAGTCATTTTTTTAGGAATTTTGTAACTAGAAAATTGCCGGTGATAAATTTATGCGTGTCATCATCATGTTTGTTGCTACAATGTAAGTCTCAGTTTATGGATGATAAAAAAAATCAAGCAAGTCGAACATTTATTTGTGATTCGAATGGTATTTGATAAATAAAACTAATTGCTTTGGTGAATCCGGATTCCCAGCTATAAATACTATGCGACTTGATTTTAGAAGCATATGAAAGAAGAAAAAATTCAAACAATGTGTCTTTAATCTTGTCGTCATCATTATGAAATCCTAGGTGACAAATGGCATTGTCAAACATGAAAATTTCTAGATTACTTTTTTTCACAAATTCTTTGAATTTTGACGAATCGCTCATTAATATATCATTCTTTTCCATTTTTTGTACAAGATGATCCAAATTATAATTATTGCTATGGCTTGTATTCCTCACAAGCTCATCATCACCCAAACGATAGTGAATAATATTAAAATCTTTAAATGGGATTTGTGACATTTTGAAGTCAATATATTCTCTCATACACTCATTTGGGGTAAGCAGATTTTTCATAAATATTTCAGAATCTGGTGTCATTGGAGTATTATATACCTCAGTACCCAACCATCCAAAAAACACAATTACTTCTTCATTACTTTGATGGATGTAATTGAGAATGTTATTTTCAAGATTGATTACATTTATATGATTCATTTTTTGTTTCACAATATTGCTATATTCATGATCTACACATTTGATAAATTTATAAATTGGATGGAGAGATAGATCAACTATATAATTAAAGTTATGTATTTTTGATAAATGATACATTCCTAAAGCGCTACGAAGAAAATCGCCGATCCCATGAAAGTTACCGTTAGTGTCAGTTACGACATTCGAATAACCATTTTTAAATACTTGTATAACTGTTTTCATGTAATATATATATCAAAAATAGATTTTATATATATATTAACCGCACTTGAAGTAAATATGCGAACGAATTAAAAATAGTTCGATAACAACTTATTTACAGCATTTAGGGCATTGACATGTTTTTTTGTGACTACAATGTTTTCTTGATTTATTCGCCTTTTTTGATTTATTATGACGACGACTACGATTTTTTCTGGTCTTACCTTTTGGGACAACGGCTGGGGTTTCTTCTTCTACAATGGTTACTTCTTCCACCATCATTTGTTTTTTTGATCCCTTTTTTGGTGATTTTTTTTCTACAGATGGACTGCCTTTTTTATACATTTTTTTAGCGTCAACCATTGCTTGTTTATATTTGTAATCCGGATTTTTAGCGCGGTTTTCTTTAAATACTCGTTGAACTAATGAAATCCAATTTTCTCCCATTATATAATAATCAAAGAAAAAAGAAAAAATAAAAAAGAAAATAATAAAAGAAAAATTGATTTAAAATAAGGACTTTAATATAATTTATAGAATAACTATAACATTGTTTTCATGAATCTTGAATATATCAAAAATATAAAAAATATAAATATTGATTGCGAATTTACGCTTACGCGTTATTTGTATGTTACAAGATATGTGAAAATCTCATTCATTATTGCTTTATTAGAAAAAGACCTAGATAAAGCATTGTTTTGGACCTTTGAACTGTATTTCTCCGGTTTAGACCAAGAATTATTTGGTTTGCTCTGGGTTGTTTATTATGGATTTTATGCCTCTTTAAATCCTGAATTATTTGATTATTTATTGGAATCCTACAATAATTGGGTAAAAAGCGAGGATTTTGATGAAAAATCAAAAATTGTTTGTCTTATGGTAAATAATTTAATCATTCGAAATTATTCAATTGACGTATTTATTTTGTCAAAATTGGCAAATGCTCAAACGAATGACACGAATGATGTGGTATTGACAAAAGAACTAGAATCGAAAAATTTCCTAGTTATTAGCAAATATATCATGAATCATAGTAAAAATATGATGATTTTATTACAAACGTATAAGGAAATCTTGGATTATTTCAAAAAAAAGAATAAAAACAAGGAAATGGAGATTTTCCAGAAGATGATGAAAGTTTCAGGTGTAAATCCTGGTATTATACTCTTATCCTTGATGTTTACTCATTATAATAAAAAATTAAAAATAAAAATGAAGAAAAATGTCATCGTTGATTCTTTTGATAAGAATTTAGATGATTTTAAAACAATACAAGTACAAGACGATTTACCCGCGTATCAAATACTACCAATCGCTTATGAATATGAGATTTTTGATGAAAATAACTATATACATTTGTTTGACAATCGCAAAAACTTGATAAAACGAGAAGAAATTATTGATATATACCAGTATAAATGGCTATATCATGCGTCTTTCTCACCTGTTTGGTTTTATAGAATACAAAAATACAATGGTATCATTAGTCATTCGAAAAAAACCGTTGTCTTTCCAGAAGAAGAATCGATGCAGGACTTTTATTTGTTTTATGGGTATGAACCAGACGAACTGCCTAGAGTAATACAAAACAAAAGTATTGGGTATTTTGCGAATTGCGAGGAAATGTACGAGGGAAAAACTTGGAAGACCTTTTATGATAAATATGGAAAGAATGGTTTATACATTGTCGAGTAGAGAAAAAGAAAAAGAAAAAGAAAAAAGAAAAAAGAAAAAAGAATATTAAAATAACAAGGGTTTAAATATAAACCTTTTTTATTTGTATAAAGAAAATGGAAGAACAAAAAATGAATATAATTATACAGACAGCAGAAACTAGAACGGGTACTACAGTATTAGTAAATATGCTTCACGGATTTATTCTAAAAAATGAGCCAATTCAGTTTGTCTCTCATTTTTATAATATTCCCAAACGCATTTATAATAATAAAATAAATATATTCAAATTACATCATACGAATATAGATGATTTTATTGAAATGTTTTCAGACAAATATAATTTATATTTTGTTTGTAGTGAGAGAGATGATAAATTAATTGATAAAAAATATCATGACTACAATAATGTTTTGATTTTTAATTATAATGAATTATTGGAAACCGAGACATATTCTGTAGAAGATATTATAAATAATGCTTATAATAAATTAATTGGGTTTTTACCTGGTGATATTGAATTAAATAAACAAGACGCAATTGAACGAATACACAAAATGAATACAGTATATGAAGAAATAAGAGAGAAGCCTAGGTCATATATAGACCATTTTTTTGAATTACACGGTTCCCATAGAACTACTTAAAAATAAAGTGAATAACCACGATATTTATATATAAATAATTTTTGCGTTACCATTCGTCATGACGGTGCCTATTTGCGTGGGGGATTTTGTGATATCGATTATTTTCGAATAAATGATGGGTAGTTTTTTTTGTGACGCATATTTGGAATACTGTTTACATAGACAAGCGCCTTGTTTGGCAATATAGGCGATTTCCTTGTGATTATATTTTTCGGCGTTGGGAATACTGGCGACCACGTGGCACGATGGTAGATTATCCACATGAAACCATAGATCGGACCCGTTTGCGGCATCGATGATATCAAAATTGTCTTGCGCATTTGTGCCAATGGTAAATGTAATGGTTTCATTGATTTTTGGAATATATACTTGCGTTGTTTTCATTTTGGAGTTAGTTTTAGGTTTTATTGATGTGATGCCGAGAGTTGAATCAAAGTAATTCAATTTTTATTTTTGTAAATAAAAATTATTTTTAAATAAAAATTGAAAAGAAATATGGTTCTTATCTTGATTGTATAATAATAATATATTCAGAAAATGGTAAAAAACGTGAAAGGTGGTAGTGGTCATAAAGGACAAGCTCGTAAATTTGTAGTTCCCTCTTCTTCCAAACAAGTTGTAAAAACGCGTCTTGCCTTAGAAGATGGGGAATTATATGCTCAAGTTACAAAAATGCTGGGTAACGGTATGTGTCATGTATTGTGTCAAGACAATAAGACGCGCTTATGTTTTATTCGTGGTAAATTTCGTGGTAGAGGAAAACGCGATAACATGATTAGCAATGGGAGATGGATATTGATTGGTTTGCGAGATTATGAATCCGAAAAAGCCGGAGGGAAGATGGACAATTGTGACTTGTTGGATGTTTATTCAGACCAAGACAAAGAACGATTGAAATCCCAAGTTCAAACCGTGAATTGGAGTCAATTTATTTTGAATGATCGGGTGAATACAAATACAAATGATGGCGATAATATTGACGATGGCTTTGATTTTACCGATGAAAAAGAGGACGAATACAAGAAAATTATGGAAATGGATCTTACTGCTAAGAAAATCAATTTGAATTTGAAAATAGAAAAAGAAAAAGACGACGAAAAAGATTTCGTTATTGTTAATCATGAGGATGAAATTAATATAGATGATATTTAGATTAGGATTATATTAGGGTTTATGTTATTTATTGTGTAAATAAAACACTTTTTTGTTTTTGGGTTTTTAGAAAGTTTATATTTGTATTATATATGAAACTGATACGTAATTATAAAAATATGAATAAAGGTAAAGCGAAGAAAAACACGAAAGGTAATAAACGTTATACAAAACGACGTGATAATATTAGAAAAAACATGAATATCACTGGAAAAAGGAAAACTCGTAATCTTCGTAAGAAACGAGGAAATGTTACCAGACGACGAGGCAGAAAAATAATAGGAGGAGGGTATGATGATAATACTCTATTCGGTTATATTATGAGTAAAAATGAAAATGGAACTGGTATCAATTACAACGACGATAGAATATATATCAAAAAAGATGATTTTGGCGAGAATAGAAATAAATTCAATGAATTGTTAAAAAATAAAAATTTTTTTATTGATTATTTAAAACATCGGCGAGATAAAGAACCTGAAAAAATAGAACTTGGAAATTACCAGGGACTTTTAATGGACACGAAACTAAAAAATACACCGCTAATTATAACATATCCGCACACATCGTACTTCTTAACGTTCAAAACAAGAGATGGAACTCAACAAAATATTCCACGAACTGATCTATATATAGATGAAAATAGAATGACGACTATGGATGATGTAGAATTTTTTAATAGCAATATAATAGATAAATTGTATTATTATCCTTTGACAGCTAGAATTAAAAGTGGACTTGATAGTGGACTTGATAGTGGAATTGATATTTTTAGATCAATTCTTCCAAATTATTCAACGTTTTCTTTGGGTATTTCTAGTAATAAAGATATTGTTTCTGAAGTTGTGAAGAATGATAAAGATGATTTAAGAGAACGTTCAAGTACTGCATCTACATATAGTGATAGTAGTGGTGATGATCATAGTGATTCAAAAGAAAAAACATATAAACCAATAACAACTATAGATGATATGGAAGAAAAGATAAAAGGCATGTATTCCTTTGCCAAATTGGATGATAATGGCAATTATATAGATTATTCCGTTTGTAGAAAAGGTAGAAATGATGAAATTTTATGTGATATTGGTTTTAATACTGATACAATAACTGTCAAAGATATTGCTAATAAAAAAATATTTTATTTAGAAAAATAATTATTTTTCATAGTAAATCTACTTGTTATGAATCATAAAATAACGATTTTTATACGTTTTTTTGATTTTGTTTTCTACCATGCTTTCATCAAACCCTTCTTCTTGGCATAAATGCTGGGTTTTTTCTTTGATATATTCGGCGTTTATTTGTTGAAACTCCTTTACGCTTTCAGATGGTTTCATTTTTATATTCGCAGACATATTTCTTTTGATATGTTCGTCCATCGCATATAATAATTCCTTTTCTAAATTCACATAGAAACCGCGTTCACTGGGGTCTTTCTTTACGGTGCTCTTTTTGCGAAAATAATAACGCGCACTTTTGAACATTTTATCCATAATGTCTCCCATGTAATTCATATTTTCGAGTCGTTTGATTTCATTGTTGACTAAATCGTGATTGTCTTCCGTCCAAATATTCCAAGCGTCCTTGAAATCATGGCGAGAATCATATTGGTGTACTTTTGAAAATACATACATTTCATCAACAAATGGTTGACTAAATTTAAAACGAAATATGGGTTGCGGTTTATTTAAATCAGTACAGGTTGAGCCATTATCAAATGTATCGTCATGCTTGGATGACTTGTGAATTGTTGACGACAATAATTGATCGTCCTTTCCAGTTGTAGTACATATGGTTCCGATACTATCAGGAACCATAGTAACAATATGAGTAGTGTCAAGAGGAATAATGATTGTTGTATCATTTGGCATTTCTCGGGTTGTTGTATGTTGTTTTTGTACTTTTTAGTATTGAATTACTTTTGTTTCAATTTTTTATTTTATTTGATTTTATTGGATTTTGGGGTCAGGTTTGGGATTTTTGATTTATATTAAAAATTGAAATATAAATTAAATATTTATTCTTTATTAGTAACAAATAGAATCATAAAAGTATGATAAAAGAATTAGCAGATGTTTTAAAAGAGTTTGACATTGAACAAAACGATTTTGGAGTCTCGCATTATAATGAACAAGACCAAAAATCAATTGCGTGCTATTTGAAAAAATTTAGTCCCAAAGAGAAAAAAGCATTTGTCATCGCAAAACAGCACCTGGGAACATCTTTTCATGTTCTTCGGAGTACTGGGTACAATGAGTGGAAAAAAACATGAACTTTATGAATGGTGTCGTCTTGTTTTTACTTTACTTGTTCGATGAAACCTGGCAATACTTTTATTGAGACGCTTTTTTATTTCATTTGCCTTTTTTATCGCAGAAACAGCACCACCTTTCTTTTTGATAATATTATATGTTTGTAACTTGTTGGTTAAATTATCCTTTTGTTGATTGAATTTATCCTTTTGTTGATTGAATTTATTCATTAAATTATTCTTTTGTTGATTGAATTTATTCATTAAATTATTCTTTTGTTGGTTAAACTTGTCCTTTTGTTCATTGAAACTGTTCATTAACATATTTTTACCACTATTTAAATCCATTGTTTTGATTTTTTCTGTAAAACTATTTATAAAATTTTCATTGAAATCAGAAGCTTTTTGAATAATTTCCAAATTTGTTGTAATAATTGTCTCAATCATTTTGGCGGCATTATCAAATGCCCTTGCGGCTCCTATTGCGGTACCAACAAATGGAATTGCGCTTGCTGCGTTTAATGCTATATTTATTAAAGAATTTGATATTTTATCAGTACCACGAATAAAAATATTTATTATGTCATTTTCTAACTTTTCAACATTTGAAAATGCTACACCAATTGCTACATTTCCATACATTCCTAATTTTACTGCTAATTCATCTAAATTTTTTTGAACTTCTGGATCATCTGATAGTTGATTCAATTCAATTAATTTATTTCTTAAAAAAACCCTTAAATCCGCATCCATTATTTTTGATAAATCGAAAGTTATTAATAGTTCATTCGTTTTATCTATAATGCTTACTACAGAATCATAACCTGATTTTATAGTTGTGTATAAAATTGTTGCTAGATTAATTATAAATGCGAATATACCTGGTTTTTTAGAAACCTCGGATTTGTTATTGGAATCATTTTCTGATGTTTGTGGTGCTGCTGGTGTTTCTTGTGGAGCAGTGGTTGCCACAGGAGGAGTAGTTGCCACAGGAGGGGTGGTTGCCACAGGAGGAGTGGTTGTCACAGGAGGAGTGGTTGTCACAGGAGGAGTGGTTGTCACAGGAGGAGTGGTTGTCACAGGAGGACTTTTTACCGCTGATCCGGTTGTCGGTATATTTGATACCGTCTTATATAACGGTTTTTCTGGAGTTGGCGCAGGCGGTGGTGGCGATTTTTTAAAACTAAATAATGCACCACCCCTCATATTATATTTTTTTTTTGGTGTTACACTATTTCTTTTTTTTATTGACATATATTTATCTATATTATAAGTATATTTTTATTTTTTTTGACCAACGCCAATCATTTTTTTAAAATCCGAAAAATTCATGGCATATCTTTTGTCTACCACCTTTTTATCGACTTTTTTCAAAAAACTGAAATTCATTAATTTTCCTTCACAAGAATAACGATTTGCTTTTTCTTTAAGTATAAGCGGTTTGTCGTTTTCCTGAATATTCTTTTTTGAAATCGACTTGTTATCCGTTGGAATACCAGATGATTTCAATGATGTATTTGTATTGTATTTTTTCAATTTGGCAAATACGTCTTTTTTTGTATTTGTTGTGGAATGATTTTCGTCGTTTTTTTGTTTTTCCTGTTCTAATTGTTTCTTTTTTTCCTCTTCTTCTTGTTTCTTTTGTTCCAACTTTTCCTGTGCTTCTTTGATTTCTTGTTCCATATCAATATGGATTTGTTTACAATGATTCATGATGACATACTTTCTTGAAACGACTTCTAAATATCTGTAGGGAATATTACTGTCTGAATAATATATAAAAGTTTCACGGGATTTGTCATAATACATGATTACATTACCTAGTGGCGTATTTTCCATTAAAATCGTATTTTTTAAACCTTCTATTTTTTCATCCGAGCAAATGATGGGCTCTGTTTTTCGGTAAAGATATAAATATTTATCCTCATATTTTTCAGGGATTTTTTCTGGAACTGGTTCCAAGATTTGCTCTGGTTCACCATTTTCTAAAAATAGAAATGAAAATTTTTCTTTTACAAAATGAATAACATTGTTATTTGCTGTTTCCATATATTTATAAAAAATTTCGACATCATCATCTGAGTAAAAATTACTTATAAAATAATAATTGTATACTTCTACCAAATACTCAAAATTCTGAAAAACTAATTTTTGTAATATATAATCATTTTCAATTGCCTTTTTAATAAAATATGCGGTTCCAAAGGAAAAAAATAACGCAAAAATGTTTGACAACATATTGATTATTTAAGTTTATATTTTTATATTTTTATTTTTATTTATATTTTATTTTTTTGGGCAAAGAGAGAAATCGGGGGATATTGTTACTTCGCGGCGACATTACCAAGTTCTTGTATTCGATATTCAAATAATGCTGAAACCTCGTCTGACAAGTCCGCGCATTTTATTAAATCAAAGGTTTTGCGCGTATTGTTTGGATGGAGTCGTACCAAATACAAATCGCGGACCTTCTTATTGTACTTGCGCTCAATGATTGCCTTGTAGATGTTTAATTGGAGACTGTAGTGCCAATAATTGGTATTGGGTAGATGATTTATACATTCTGTCGTGGCATATTCGTTAAATCCGTTTGACTTGGATATTTCTTTACTGCGTTTCCAATCATATATTGAAATACTGTCGTCTTCATGGTCATAATAGATCATATCAATCGACCCGGAAAATTTGAGGTCTTCATCGAAAACACGTTTTTCGGTTCGATACGGGATAAGATGGGGAAATGTTTCGGCGAATTTCAAGAAATAGCCCCATTCTTCGGATTGGTTAGGTGGGGCAATATTTTTTGCGGTGTAATTTTCGTGGTAGTAGTCTAATAAATGCGCATGAGATACGTAGGTGTCTGGGTCAGGGTTTTCTACCGGATAATTCATAAAACATTCAATATCAAAATGAAGATTGGTACCAAAGGATGAAACTGCCTCGCCGTTTTTCTTCCATTCGTTTTTTATTTGTTCCGGGGTCATACCCCAGTATTTATTGTCGGGATTCCAGTTTTTCCCATTCATCATTTTTTTAATCACACTGTCGGGATTAAAATGGGGGAAATGGGTGTGGATCCAGGTAGTGACGGATGTATATTTACTGTCGGGGTCAGTTATAATGGTATACTTGTGGGATGGCTCATCGAACAATATAAGATCGTCTTTTTCATCGTGAAATTTGTTTTTCAAGGTTTCTAATAGGACAGACATTTTTGTATTTTATTGTATGGGTCTTGTATAATTATGTGTGGTTTTGTTTTCAAATTAAATAAATCAATTTTTATTCTGATTGATTGAATTATTTACATGATAAAAGGGGAGGGGGGTAGGTTTGTGTTTATTTATTCAAAATATATACATACATTTCTGCGCATTCGGAACCATTGTTTATATAAAGTATTCTTATTCTGGATGATTCGATTGTAATGTCTTTATTTATATCTAATTTACAATTGTTTCTATCATATATATTTATCTTGGACGCATCTCCCATAAAATGAAAATATTGTGATTGACCTGTATTGTTTATAAAATAAAACATTGATCCGTCGTTTACTTGGGTGAAATTATCGACATGTATATTCCAAATGATCAAACCACTGGGTGATTTATTGATGTAATAATTGTTTCTTTTGATCTC
>Ga0114979_10000125_pt1 | contig 47048 bp, 27 predicted proteins | sample S_140625_EF_Meta_FD_87315 | JGI IMG/M metagenome (GOLD analysis project Ga0114979, IMG submission 87315) | Freshwater microbial communities from Lake Simoncouche, Canada to study carbon cycling - S_140625_EF_MetaG | ecosystem: Environmental > Aquatic > Freshwater > Lake | place: Lake...
GTCCGACAATGGTCTCGGGCGGGATGGAGTTTCCCTCGAAATAAAAAACCTGCCCGCGAGAGGTCGGCGGCGGCTGGCCGGCGGCGCGCGTCAGGGCGGCGACACCATTGAAGTTAAGAGTGTAATCCACCGGCGGAATCGGCGAACCGACGCCGGAATGAACGACCTTGCCCGACGCGGGCCCCTCGCGGACAAAGACGCCGTTGACGTAGAGACGAGGCTTTCCGTTGCGGTAGACCACCGCGACATGCGTCCAGCCGGAGATTTTTACGTCGGCGACGAGCACGGCCGGACACGAGTCGCTGGCCCGCTCGACGACGAAGATGCCGTTGCGTCCGACAGCGAGTCCGGCGGTGGCATGACCGGGACCAAAGCGCAGGTCGCCGGGGTCCGCCGGAATAGCGTAAAACTTGCCCACCTCATCGATGCGCCCGGCGGTCGACTCCTTCGGCATTGCGCGCAGGTCGGTGTCCGGCTTGAGCCAGATAGACATGGCAAAAGTTCCGCTCGCATCTGGCGCAGGCGTCGTCGTGAGCGCGCCTGAAACAAGATCTCGCCCATCCTTGCGAAGCGGAGCGGAAGCATGGGCGGCGGGACGGCGAAACAAAACAAAAATCGATTCCGCAGGCTCAAAGGTAAGCGGCACCAATGCGCGGTCGGCATCGCTGTCATAAACGGCGGCAAGTCGACGGTCGCCAGTCTCCGATCTCCAAAGTTCAGGCTGAAGACCCGCCATGCCGCGGAAGGAGACTACGACGGACTCGTCGCGACGCTGGCGGTTAGCGAGGAAGAACAAATCTCCGTCGGGCAGCTTGCGGTGTTGCCAGGAAAAATCGGCGTCGGGCCGATCGCCGCGCCACGTCACGTCCGGCGCCACATTGAGCGCGGCGAGAGCCTCTCCGATGGTTCCCGCCGGAAACACTCGTCCGGGCCCTTGGCGATCGGGCGCCCAGAGCTCAGCGGCGAGTTTTAACATCGCAGCCTCGCCCTCCGGATACGCTTCGAGGGTTGGCGAAAAGATCGGTTTGGGCCCGAGCAGCGCGCCGCCGGCGGAGACGAAATCGGCAAGTTTGCGCAGCAGGGTCGGCCGCATGGCCTTCAGGTCGGGCGGCAGGACCAGCAATCGGTAGCGCCCGCCCTCGGGCAGTTCGTAGGCTCCGTCGCGCACCGTGATACGGTTGAGCAGCACGTCGTTGTTGACCAGATCGTAGGTATGGCCGGCGGGCAGGGCCGGCATCGCATATTGCGAGGCATCAGGCGAACGCTCGCCGGTAAAATAAAGCACATCGGCGACAAAGGAGCCCTGCCGCAGCAAGTAGCCGGCGCGCGCCACGGTGTTGATCCAGCCCTTGCTCTGCTCGAACCACGTATTGGTGCGGTCGAAGAAAAATCCATACGGACCCATCGCCATGCCCGGCGCAGCGTCCGGATGCGGTTGGTGAGCATAGCGGTGAAAAACGGTCAAGTTGACACCTTGCGCCGCCATCTCGTCACCGAGGATTTTCAACGCATAGGGATACTCGAGCCAGCGCGAGGTTTTGAATTCACCCGTGAAGGATTCGGCGGCGACGACGGGCTTACCGTAGATGTGGGCCGCGGAGCTCACCATTTTCACCACCCGATTGGGGGTCCAGGGCGTGCGCGTCCAGAACTCAGTCATGGGCACGTCGGCGAGCCCAGCGACCCGCAACTCATCGAAGTTACCAGGGCCGTAACCCTCAACGAAGAATCGCAGCCCGCGTTCACGAGCGAGTTGGTGCATGCGCTCATAGTAATGCTCAGCCATCAGGTCGGCCTGCACGCGGCGAAAATCGAAAAGGAAACGCTCGGAAACGCCCGCGTCGCCCACCAAACGACCGAAAAGCGCGGGCAGATAGGCGGTGATCGGGTAACCGACGCGGCGGCGAAATTCGTCCGGGAAATTCGCGGTCCAGTTCTGCATGCCGGCCTCGTAGCTGTCGATGGTCACCGTGGCCGGTCCCTTTGCGCCGACCGCGGCGGCATCGGCTGCGACTTGGTCGATCACATGGCGAAAATGAAACTCGGCCGCAGCGAGGTTGAATTTGTCGATCTCCAGACCGCGTCCGGCGGCGGAGGCGGCGACGTTCTTCTGCCCGGTGCTGGTATGGCCGATACGTAGAATCGTCCAAGCGCCGGCAGGGGCGTCCCAAGCCAGCCGATCGCCTTGGAGCTTAGCGGTTAGGTCTAAGACCGTTGCTGGATCGATGGCGGCAGAGGCCGGCGCCGACGCAGGCAACACGAGTTGGCCGGTCACGCGATAGTCAAAGTTGGCCTTGGCCACCCAGTCCGTGATGCGCGGGGCGCGGTGGAAAACTAGGTCGGCGATCTCGCCCTCGCGTGACGCGGTCACCCGCAGGAAACGCGCTCGCGTCGGCGCGAAGGCGCGCGCACCCGGCGCGAGGATCCCGTGGCGTCCGGGCGATTCAACACTGCAAACCGGGTTGAAAAACACGCCGTCTAGCGAGGCCTCGACCTGAAGACGTGGGAAACGCCCCTTGAGCGAGGGCAACACGGTCAACGCGTGCAATTCCACCGGTTCGACAAATTCGAAATGCAGCGGCGCCTCGGGGGAAAGAGTGGCCGTCGTGTCGAACAAGCCGTCGCTCAGTGCCATCTTGGACACCTCCGCACCGCCGAGGCTTACGCGCGCAAGCACCTGATCGTAGGGCACGTTCTCGGCGGGGAGCGAAGGAAACGCGACGACGAATGCGTCGCGATAAAAACCCGCGTTGGCGTGCGGCCGAACCAGTTCGCGTTCAATTCGACCCCCACCCGAGACGGCCGTCTCGGTCCAGGTGAGTTGTTGCATGGACAGCTCCGGCGTCACCCAAGGTCCGCCGCTACTCGACCAGCCGGGGCCGTTGTGCATGCCGATGTCGATGCCGAGCCGGTTACCCTCCTGGATAGCATGCGTCATCAACGCGCGCCAATGGGCGTCCAAATATCCCGCTGGACCGGCCGGGAGGTAGTCGCTGCCGTCAAACATCATAACACCCCCCACCCCGACGCGGTGCATGGCCTCGAGATCGAGAGTGATGCCCTCGCGCGTGACGTTGCCGTTCATCCACAGCCAGAAGGTGCGCGGACGGGCGTCGGCCGGCGGGGCGACGAAACCTGCGGCCAACGGGTCCGGAACAAGGTCGGCCGCGAGTAAATCGTGCCCCGCTAAAACGACGACCAGCAAACTGGTGAAGCGGAGAAACCGAAGAGCGGACATACAAACTCTGCTCACGATTTCGCGAGGCGGGAAGAATCTTCGACCGGGCGCTTACTCCAGTAGTTGGCCAGGATGGAACCAGAGATGTTCATCCACGGGCTGAAAACCGCTGGAGCGAGCCCAACGGTGCCAAGCTTGCCCATGGCCCCGGCAAGACCGGAGGCCATGCCGCCGTTTTGGAGACCGACCTCGAAGGCCACGGAGCGGGATGAACTCTTATCCAGGCCGGCTACGCGGCTGAGCCAATAACCGAAAAAGTAGCCCGCGCCGTTGTGGATCACCGATACGAGAAACAACAGCGCCCCGACCTGCAGGAGGTTATCTCGGCCAGCCGCAGTGGTCACGGTCGTGAAATAAACGATGCCGGCCATGGAAGCTAACGGCATGAGGCGATCCACCGCAGCGAAGCGACGCGCGACCACGTGATAAACCGCGCCAAACACCACAGACCCAATAGCGAAAGCGGACAACTCGACACCAAGTAAGGTGCCAGCATCGCACCTACCAGCCAGCCAAGCCCAGCCACCAAAGGGCAACATGAGCAAGACCGCGGCTCCGACCGCCGCTACGGCGAAGACCGCGCGGCGCTGACTCGCCGGCGCACGCTTCAAACCATCATGAATCAACGCAGCCGCGATAGGAACGATCACAATTTTCACGATCTCCAACATCATGCTGACGAACTTCACCTCGACCAAGGTGCCGGCTAGGAGCTTCATCAAAAAGGGAGTCATGAAGGGCGCGACCAATGTGGTGATGGCCGTGACCGTCACGGAAAGGACCAAGTTGGAGCGTGCGATATAGGCCATGACGTTTGACGCTAGACCGCTCGAACAGGAACCAATCAGTATAACCCCGGCGGCAATCTCAGCAGGGAAATTAAAGAGCTGCGTCAGTCCGAAACCAACCAAGGGCATAACCGAAAAATGACATACTATGCCCACCACCACGCCGCGCGGGGTTTTGAAAACGCCCGAAAAATCATGCAGACTCATCTGCGTGCCCATGCCGAACATGACCAGCTGCACGACGGCGAGCAGCAGCCACTTGTTGCGTAGATTGAGATCACCCCAGTGCGTGAACGCCGACGGGTAGATCATGGCCGCCACGACGGCCGCCAGAATCCACGCCGTGTATTGATAGCCTTTTAGCGAAGACACCGAGCCCAAACCGAGAGCCAGACCGCCCGCTGCCACCACCGCGCAAGGCGCCCATAAGGCGACGCCAAACAACAGGCTCGTGAGCACCCCGAGAGTGGCGGCCAGGGAGAGGTAGAGGCTGAATTTGCGCAGCGATTGCATCGGTTCAAAGAATGGTCGCGAGGTGGGCAATGGCAGTGGGCGGGCTAGCGAAAATCGGCACGCGACGATCCGCCTCGGGTAAAGTGTCCACGACGCGCGCCATCGAAGCCTGGGCCAAGAGGATGACGTCCACCTCGCCAGACAGTTCGCGTAACGCGGCGGCGACGAGCGTGTCGTGCGTCGCGGCATCCCCGGCCATGAGCGCTTCGAAGGCCCCGGTGACCAAGCGCGCCGTCAGCTCGATGGTCTTGCCGGCGCCGATCGCGCGGCGGCGGACAAGATCGGAGGTGGGATTCAGGGTGGTCGGCAGGGTCGCGATCACCCCGATGCGACAACCGGCGGCGACCGCCGCGTCCGCCATCGGCTGGTCCACGCGCAACACGGGCACCGCGCAAAACGGCGCCGAGGCTTCGACCGCCGGCCCGATGGAGGAACAGGTGACGAGAATGTGGTCGGCCCCACCCGCCTCGGCGGAGGTGATGTAAGCCTCGACCCGCCGCGCGATGTCGGCGGTCAGCGCACCCTTCGCGCCGATGGCGCGCACCAGGCTGTCATCGACGATGTTGAAGGTGTCGACATTTGGCAGCTGCGCCTTGCAGAGCTGTTGGAAAACCGGGACCAAGGTCGCGGACGTATGAATCAGGGCGAGGGTTTTTCGGGCCATAAAAAGAGGGGATTAGATTGCTTAAAACAAGATTAAGCGCGCCCTGCGGCTTGGGCAAAAAAATCAGACGCGCCCACCTGACCGCCCTTGAATATAATCTCCAAACCGTCGGCCGGGGAATCAGGCGCGCGGGCAAGGCAGAGCGGCGCGCCGGGAGTGAGATGAGCGCGCATTTCTAGCGACTCAATGCCAAGCGCCCTTCCGGCATAACTGGAGGTATCGCCACCTGCTACAACCACGCGCTTAACACCCGTGCGAGCAATGGCTTCGCGCGCGAGTCGGCCCAGCATGGTGCCAAGCCGCTCGGCCGGGACTGCAGTCTTGGCATGACCCAGACTTGTGTAGGCGACTACATTCCGGCCCGCCCGAAGCGCTGAAACCATGGCTCCTAAAGCCGCGGAAAAATCGGTGCAATCGAGTGACAAAGCAAAACCATCAAAACCATTCGCACGTGCCCAAGCGATCTGGCCGCCAGTCACCGGCGAGCAACTCCCGGAGAGCACCAGCAATGGAGAAGCCGCGGGGGTCGCTATCGGGAACGGGTGAGCGATAGATCCCCAATGCGAGGTTAACGCCACCCCGAGTCCGGACGAGCCTACCGAGAATACCGCTCCGTCTCCGGAGAGTCCGTCAATCAAAGCCCCGACGCGAGCCAAGTGGTCGCCATTAAGCCCATCAAAAAGCACGACTTGATGCCCGCAGGTTACCAACCTTTGTAAGATAACGGAGCTCTCCTCGAACGAACGCTCCAAATCAGTCACATCGACTAAACCAATGGATCTGGCAGTCTGCTTGCCGAGATGAATCCGCAGATCGGCCTCCATCATGGGTGTGACGGGGTGCTTGCTCACCGAGGTATGGCGGTCGAGTCGATGTATACAACCGTTGCTGCCGATGCCGTAGCGCGCGAAAAGGTTTCCGAAGGCACAGTAACGCCCGAGGGCAGGTGCGGCCACCAACAGTGGAACGATCGAACCCCCAAAAACGGATGCACCGACGTCAATCGCACGTCCAATGCTGCCCAAATTCGGAGACGAATCAAAGGTGGAGCAAACCTTGTAGTGAACGTGGCGCGGCTCCAATTCGCGCAATTTGCCGAAGGCCGACCGCAATACTGACTCCATCGCATCCGGAGCGAGCGAGCGGGTGAGGCCAGCGACCCCAATCGCATCGAGGCCGGCGCACTGCGCGGCGGATGGAGGGTCGAGAAATAACCGGGTGCGCAGGCCGGCGCGAGCGAGCGATTCCAAGGCATCGGTGGCACCCGTGAAATCGTCGGCCAAATAAGCAAGGCGTAGCATGACTCAGGAGTTCACTTGGCCAAATTTAGCGGCCGATTTCGCAAGCTCGGGATACTTCCCAATGGCATCATCGTAGGATAACCCTTCGATCGCCGCCGCCCACCAGAGTTGAAGGGAGCGCACCCCGGCGGTTGGACCGTCGGGATGGGCCTGGATACCGCCTCCAGCCATATACAGCAAATCCTTGGTTTCGGTGCGGCGCCAAGTCTCAGGTGCCTGGCCACCCCACTGGCCGGAGGAAACGACGGGCAGCAAAGGCTTGCCCAGCGGCGCGGAGGCAAGACAAGACGCGATGGAACGGACCACGGAATCGTCGGGCTCCCAGAACTTGTTGCCGATGCCGTTAACGTGAAGCTGGTCTACCCCAGCCAACCGCCAAAGCTTCTGGTAGGCAGGGAACTCCATCCCGAGCAATGGATGGCGGTTGAGCATGCCCCAACCATTGCGGTGTCCGTGGATGGCGAGCTGTCCGCGGTCACAGATTTTTTTTGCCCCAACTAGCCCTACGCTGTTGATGCTCAACATCGCACAAGTGCCTCCGGCGAAAACGACCTTGTCGTAGTGGCGCTGCATGGCGTCGTGTTCATCGCTGACGTTGAAGGCATACATCGGCTTCTTACCAGTGCGCTGCGCATAATCGTTAATTACGCGCATGACCGCGTCCACCCGCGCATCGAGCGGCGAGTGCGGCGGGTCAGCCATCAATTCGTCGTCTTTCAAAAAATCAATGCCAGCCTCGACCAGCTCCTTCACCATCATGGCGGTCTGCTCCGGCGTGAGGCCAATGCTCGGCTTGATAATGGTGCCAACAAGCGGACGGCTCTCGACACCAGTTAATTGACGGCAACCAACGATGCCGAATGCCGGACCGCGAAATGCGGCCGCGAAGGACGGCGGCACATCGAAGTCTACCAGCTTGAGGCCAGAAAACTGCGCGAGCTCGTAGAGGTTGCCTTGGAGGGTGGAGACGAGCGCGGCCAAGTTGGTGCCAAAATTTTCGACCGACCAAGAAATGACGATCTGGGCGCGACGGTAGAGGGATGCGGGCGCACGACCGGTGGGTAGCGATGGCGTAACGACGGTTTCTAATTCGGTGATACTTTCGACTCGCGCCGCGAAATGCTGCTTTAGCTCGGCGGTCTCGCCGGGGACGGCGACAAAAGTCCCAGAAGACTGCTCGCCAGCCAAGGTGGCGGCGGCCTTTTCCACCGGCAGGGCAGTCTCGATTAGGTAAGTGGCGGTGACTCTTTCCATGGTCAGGCGAGATTGATTTTGGCAAGTGCCTTGGGCGTCGGTTCCATGCCGGCACCCGGCGAATCTGGGGCCACAAAAAAGCCATCCTGGATTTGCGCAGGGTGTAGCATCCAGTCGCGCAGCCACGGGATATACTCGAGCAAACGGCAACCAGCGTGGGCAAAACAGAGATGCTGGTGCACCTGACACATATCCCCCACATGCGGCACGACCGGCAGGCTATAGCTATGGGCGAGATCGGCGACCTGCCACCACTCGGTCACGCCGGCAAGCCTGACCACATCGGGTTGCACGAAGTGGACCGCACCGGCGTGAATGAAGTCTCGAAACTGGTGCGCAAGATAAAGTTGTTCGCCGAGCGCGATGGGAGTTTCAATAGATTCGGCAAGTCGGCGGTGGGCGAGCACATCGTCGAACGTGGTGGGTTCCTCAAACCACACGACATCGAACTCAGCCAACCGACGGCCGAGCCGGATCGCTTCGGGCAACGTGAGTTTTCCGTTGGCGTCGGTCATGACGCGGATTCCGGGGCCAACTGCCTCGCGAACTGCGGCAAGACGTCGAAGATCGGTTGCGAGGTCAGGAGCACCCACCTTAATCTTCACGGCACGGTAACCCTCAACCTCGACCATGCGTCGGCAATCGGCAACCAGCGTATCGAGCGGCCAGTTGAGCCAACCGCCGTCAGTATTATAAGCTTCAACAGGTTTGCTGGCGGAACCGCCAAGCAGCTTCCAGAGCGGCTCGCCAGCAGCCTTGGCCTTTAAATCCCAAAGCGCGATATCGATAGCGCCGAGCGCGAGATGCGTGATACCGCTGCGACCGACCCACTGGATGGGCGGGTGCTTATGGAGTTTCTCCCAAAGATACCGGACCTCGCGCGGATCCTCGCCGAGCAGAAGCGGGCCGTAGCTATCCACGGCGCAATCGACAATCAATCGGTCGGCCGGCAGATGCGCGTGCGTGCCCGAGAACCCGTAGCCGACCAGATCGGTATCGGTATGAATCGCGACTCCCGGCGCGCCCCAATGCGAGATACTATGGGTGCTGTCAGCGATGCCACCGCGCGTCACCGGGGCATGCAAAATGATCGGGACGAGGCGGGTGATCTTCATGCCGATGGAGTGTAACGGCTGATAAAGGTATAAGTCCCAGCCGAAGCCTCGGTGAGGGCGAAAATCCCATCACGACCGAGCAGGGGCAGGCCCGCCGTGTCGAGCTCGGTGCCGGGTTGGCTTGGAATGCAGACTCGGGCAGAAGTGTTGGGCGGTATCGTGACGGTCCAAGTGACGAATTCACCATTGCGCCGCCAATGACTACGGATGGTCCCGTGCAGGGTTTCGTAATCGGCACCGGCATGATCGAGACCCGTGCCTAGATAAGGGCGCAAAAGGAATCGCCGGTAGCCGGGCTCTTGCTCGTCGAGCTCGATGCCAGCGACGTGGCGGAACAGCCACTCGCCGACGGAACCGAGCGAGTAGTGATTGAAGGAGTTCATGCCGTCCTTGTGAAAACCACCGGCGATGGTCCAGCTGTCCCAGCGCTCCCAAATCGTCGTGGCTCCTTGTATCACAGGAAAAAGCCATGACGGATAACTCTCCTGGAGGAGCAGCTTATAAGCGACGTCCGCGTGACCGGTGAGCGTAAGGATCGGATTTAGATGGCTAATACCGACAAAACCAGTGCTCAAGTGCCAGCCGAGGTGACGGATATTGGCGACGAGGTGCTCCGCTGCGGCGATGCGGAGATCGGTTGGCAACAAGTCGAAGGCCAGGGCGAGGAGATAAGCGGTCTGCGTCTCGACCGCCATGCGACCGTCGGGGCACACCCACTCCCGGCGAAATGCGTCACGCACTTTCTCGAACATCGCCTCGAAGCGGGCGGCTTCGGTGTCCTTGCCGAGAGCGCGGGCGAGACGGGACATCTTGGCCGCGTCGTCTGCCCAATAGGCAGTGGCCAGCAGGTTCTTCATCGGCGAATGTGTTCCGAAGCTGGTGTCGCTGGGAATACAGAGCCAATCGCCATAGTTGTTGGCGAGTTGGTTGAGCCGGAGACCATTGGGGTTATGGCGCTCGATCCAGTCTAGCCAACGGACCATCGCGCCCCAGTGGCGCTCAACCAGACGAAGGTCGCCGTAGACCCGCCAGAAGGTGTAGGGAATAACGACACCCGCATCCGCCCAGCCGGCGGCGCCACCGAGATTGCCTAGCCCCACCCAGTTAATGTCCTCGCGGAGGCGAGGGGCGATGTCGGGAAAGATGCCCTCCGGGGTCTGAGCATCCTCGACGTCGATGAGCCACTTGGTGAAAAAGGCGGCCACATCCATGTTGCAGGTGGCGGTGCGGAAAAAGACCTGCGCATCACCCATCCAGCCGAGGCGCTCGTCGCGCTGAGGGCAATCGGTGGGCACGGAGAGGAAGTTGTCGCGCTGCGACCAGAGGCCATTCAACCAAAGCCGGTTTACCCCCGGGTGAGAACATTCGAAGCGCCCGGCTGGCGGCGTGGCCGAGCGGATAACGCAACCCGTGACGGCATCTGCTCGGGGCAGGAATTTATCGGCGGACAAAAGCCCGCTGCCATCGGCACTTTGAGCGGTGAGCTCGACGTATTGAAAGCCGTGGAACGTGAAGTGCGGTTCGTAAACCTCCACCCCCGCACCCCGGCAGACATAAGTATCGGTGGCTTTGGCGCGGCGCAGATTGTCGGTATAGAGCGTGCCGTCGGGATTTAGTCGTTCTCCGTGGCGGAGCTGGAAGCGGGTTCCGGCGGGAGCTTCGACATGCAGCCGAACCCACCCAGTCATGTTCTGCCCCATATCGTAGAGATACACGCCCGGGCTAATTTCCCGGCGGGAAAGAGGCGCTATAGTTTCGATAATGCGGACAGGCTCGGAGCACTGGGCGACAAGCGGAGCGGGGGGCGCGGCGACTTCGCGCACGGGCAGCCAGTCCTGCGGGGTGCGGCGGGCGTCGAAGGTTTCCCCCATCTGAAAATCAGAAGAAAGAATGGGCCCAGTGGCACACTCCCAGACACCATTACTAGCAACCGTGAGGCAAGAGCCGTCGGCTAATTCGACCTCGAGCTGCACAAGGAGCGAATTTTCGAGCGAGCCATGCCGACCGCGCTGCTCTTGCCAGCCGACGTAGCCGCTCCACCAGCCATCTCCCAGAGTAGCTCCCAGTTCGTTGGCACCGGAGGCGAGCAGAGAGGTCACATCGTAAGTGCGATAGTGGATACGCTTATCATAATCAGTCCACTCGGGCGCGAAAAGGTCCTCGCCCACTCGCCGCCCGCCCAAAGTGAGTTCAAACACGCCACGCGCGGTAGCGTAGAGGTAGGCTTTCACGGGCGCTGCGGAGAGGACAAATTGCCGACGGAACACACCCGGCGTGCCCGGCTCAGTGAGCGTGGGTGCGATAACAGCGGGATCGAGGCGAATGCTCTCTGGATCGGCAGCGATCCAGCGGGCGGACCAATCTGCTTTCTCCAGCAACCCCATGCTCCAAACGGCAGGCGAGGAAAGAGCGGAGCCGCCGACTTCATCCCAAACCTCGACCGACCAATGACAGACATCGCGTGAGCGCAGCGGCACGCCCTCGTAAACAACATGGACTGTTTGATTGCCTGCGATGTATCCGGAATCCCAGCGGTCAATCTCGCCGGCCTGGAGTTTCGCCAGCGAGCTTGCCACCCTTACCCGATACGCCACTTGCCGCGCACCCCGCCGGTCGGAGAGAAGCTGCCAACTTAGCCGAGGGGCACGCTCGTCCAACCCGAGCGGATCCACGAGGTATTCACAACGCAGACGCGAAACCAAGGTGCCCGGTAAACTCATCTAAGTTAAGCGCGCTCAGACTCGATTTGCTCGAGCGATTTGCCGGAGGTGTCCGGCATGAAGAAAAAGCCAACGACGCCGCTGATCGCGAGAAAGAGCGTGAGCAGGCCGGCGATTTGCTTGATGCCGGCGTGGGCCAAAATTGGCACGAAGAAACTCCAGATGCCAAGGATGGTCCGCGCCACGCCGAAAGTGATACCCTGCGCGGTTCCGCGCAGCATGGTCGGGAAAAGTTCTTGGCTAAAAACCTTGTAGAAGGCTTCGCCGGAGAGCGCTGCACTGATGGAAAACAAGAGAATGTTGGCCGTCACCGTGCCGATCGTAAAGGGCATGACAAGAAACAGGCCGTAGGCAGCTACCTGCATGATCGCGCCGACGCCCCAAATCAGTTTGCGCGTCTTAAAGTCGCGGTCGGCATAGCGCATGAAAATCGTGATGGTAACGATCATAGTGATCACAAAATTTGCGCTGGCGAGTCCTACGCTCATCGCTTGGCCGCCTGCATTGAGCGTATTGATGATGTAAGGATTAAAAATGCCCGCAGTCCCCGCCGCCAGATTCCAGAAGAGATAGATGGTGGCGGTCCAGATGAGAGCTCGGAGGTTAGAACCGGTAAACAGCGCTCGCACGTTGTGACTCGCGCCCTTAACGGTCTTGGCGGCTTCCTTCCACCGGGCCGATTCTGCCAGTCCGCGACGCAGCGCCCAAGTGACGAAGGCGACCACAAACAAATGCAGGAAAACGATGCGGATACCGAGCATACCGAACGAAGACAGGGCGAGCGCCATCCAAAGCACGATAACCGGACCGAGACACCAGGCGACCTGGGTGAAGCCGAGTAGTTTTCCACGTGCCTTGTCGGGGGCGAATTCGCCAACCAACGCCAGAGAGGTGGGAACGTCTGCGCCCACCGCAAGACCTATGATAAAGGTGCCGGCAAAGAGCATCTCTCGATTCACGCAGAATGCGATCATGAGAATGCCGATCGCGTAGACGATAAGATCGTATTGGTAGATGCGCTTCCTACCAAGTTTGTCGCCGAGCCAACCACCGATCAGCGCGCCAATGGCACAGCCGATGGCGTTTGGGCCGATGGCCGCGAGAACGCCGACGGCGCCGTCACTAAGGCCGAATTCCTTCTGCAAAATTGCGAGACCCGCGCCGAGCGCGACGATCGAACCGGCGTCGAGGTAGGAGGCCATGCCGGCGAGAGCGGACCACTTCCATTGCTGGGCGGTGATCGCCCCGTCATCGGAGGCGGGGGTAACGGAGGTGCTAATATTTAGACTCATTTTAGTTTCGGGGGTTTAGGGAACAATGGATGAAAAAGGTGAAAAAGGATCAGCGGATGGGCAGCCAGACAGACATGTCGGTGTCGCCGCGGTTTCCCCACGCGTAGTAGGGCACGAGCTTGAGCGGAATTGGGCGGCTTTCTTGAGAGCCGATCTCGCGATAAAGCTGCCCCTTTTGCCAGCCAGCCTGTTGGCGAGCGAGGGCTGGCACGGTGAGCGTAAGAACATCGGCCCCCGCGATCTTATCGCGAACCGACTGGAAAGCTCCGGGCGTCGCCGCCTGCAGGGCGAGCGCAACATCCGGGAGGCGGATTCCCGCCGGAAGATCGTTGGACTCTAAGCAGTAAACGAGCGGTCCGTATTTCACCGCAACTTGGTTGACGGCTTCTTCAACGAACGGGTTGGCCTCGACGAGCACCGGTTGGAAAGCGAGGCTTAGATTGACGATATCGCCAGCAGCCCAAATGCGTTTGATCTCCGCATAGGCACCCGGGTTGAGGTCAGTAGCCACGGACTGCCCGTTGATTGACAAGGTCGCCGCGCCGGGGTGCAGCCAGCCCGGAATGCGCAAGCGCAGGGCGATTTCCTTGGCCGGAGCTTCGCAGACCGTAATTTTAATGTCTCCGGACCATGGATAATCCGTCTCCTGCTTGAGCTGCAGTCGACCACCGTCAAGCCAGCGGGTATCGAGCGTAGAAGCAGCGTATAAATGCACCCAGACGGCGTCAGTAGAGAGGGAGTAAACGTAATTGTGCGCCTCGGCAATGGTGCGGACGACGTTTGGCGGACAACAGAACGAGGATTTGATGTTGGCCATACGATTGCGCGACCAACGGAGCGGGACGTCGAAACCGGCGAGCTTCTTGAGCGGATTAACGTAAAAGTAGTGTTGCCCCTCCAGACTAATGCCGGGAAGCACGCCATTGTAGAGCGTGCCCTCGAACAGGTCGGCATAGGCGGCGTCGCCGGTGACCGTCAGCATGCGCCAGGTCCACATTCCGTAGCCGATGGTAGCGCACGTCTCGTTGTAGGCGGTGAGATTTGGCAGTTGGTAATTTCGTCCATAGGCTTGGTGAACCGTTTTGATGAATTTGTGCTGGGTGTGGTCTACCCCATCCGGCGAGGCGCCGTCATAAAGCGCGCCGGTCATTCCGGTGAGGTAAAGTTTTCGGGTGGCGACATTATCCGCGAGAATACCGAGCGTCTTGAGCAGCGAGGCGTCGCCATCCTCGGTAAAAACGTCGGCGACGCCGGCATACAGGTAATTGGCGCGCACCGCGTGGCCGACCGCCTCGGTCATCGCGCGGAAAGGCATGCGATCCTGATTGTGATCACTGCCGAATGAATCGGGAACAAGACTGCGAATCTCGATGAGCTGCTTGCCGAGCTCGAGGTAACGCGGATCTCGGGTGGTGCGGTAAAGCTCGATCACGCCCATGTAGTGCGACGGACAGATCGCATTTTGAGCGAGCTCCTCGGGGTGCTCCTTGCAGAGTCGCTCGATGTAGTCGGCGGCCTTGCGCGCGAGATCGAGCAGGTTGGTCTTGCCCGTGGCGCGGTAATGTAGGCACGCGGTCGTGATAAGGTGCCCCATGTTGTAGGTCTCGAAGTGCTCGCGATCCTCGAACTCTTTGGCGACGGCACCGGCCTGGCCGCGACGCTGGGGAACGATTTTCTGGGTATGCAGATAGCCGTCCTCGCGCTGGGCCTTCGCTATGACAGCGATCATCTCATCCATGCGACGATCAAGCTCGGGAGTGGGAGCGAGTGCGTAGATCTGGACGAGTGCCTCAAACCACTTGAGCAGATCGCCGTCATTGAAGGGAGGGCCATGGGGTTTGCCGTCGCCACGACCTTCCCCGAGGCCCGCAGCCATCAAAAAGTTATCCCAAGCGTGGCTCTCGTTGGGATCCGAGAAGATGGTCCACATGTGCGGGATCATCGTGTCGCGACACACCTCAAACCGTTCTCCGAGCAAGCCGCCGTTCCAACGCACGTCGGCGAGGTCGGGCATGTAGAATTTAGCCTGCGGCGAACGAGTCGTATCGATCAACGACTTCTCCGCCGCGAGCGCCAAGGAAGAGCCTCCGGTCAATGAAAAGGCCAAAAGGACAGAAATTATAAAAAGTGCAGGCTTCATACGGGTGAACGCGTGCACTAGTTAAGAATGGTTTGGCGCACGGCTCGTCGCCACCCATCGGTTAATCGCTCCACTGACGAAGCAGGGAGTCGGGGGGAATAAACGACGTCCGCGCGAGTTTGTTCGTCCACGACCTCAAGCGAGGCGACCAGGCCTAGCCCGAGTTGACCGGCGAGCACGGCGCCAAGAGCAGAGCAATCGGACATACTGGCGACACGCAAATCCACCCCGCACAAGTCCGCGCAGAATTGCATCAGGAATTTGCTGGCGGTCGCCCCGCCATCCCCGTGGAGGGCGACCAGCGGAACGCCGGCCTCGGAGCGCATGGCCTCGAGGGCGTCGCGAACCTGAAAGCCAATGGACTCGAAGCCGGCACGGGCCACGTGGCGCCGATCGCTGTGGCTGGAAAGACCGAGAATCGCCGCACGCGCGGTTGGTTGCCAGTGCGGCAGCCCCAGACCAGTAAAAGCGGGGATAAGATGCACGCCGCCGCTATCCTGCACGGAAAGGGCCAGTTGCTCCAGAGCAGGGACGTCGATGGCAAGCCCGAGTTGGTCGCGCAGCCAAGTAAGCGTGGACCCCGAGGAGATAATAATACCCTCGAAAGCATAGGTCGGCACTCCAGCGCGGGTCCAAGCAAGGGCAGTCAGGACGCCCTGGTTGGAGAAACGAGGCGTGTGTCCGATATTCAACAACAGCGATGAACCGGTGCCGAAAGTGACCTTAGCTGCGCCGGGCGTGTAGCAACGCTGCGCGAAGAGTGAGGCTTGCGAATCGCCCATCACGCCGTGGATGGGCAATACCCTGTGCAGCGTCCCGTCGAGCGTCGTTTCGCCAAAGGCGGCGGAGCTGTCGCGGACCTCGGGCAAGGCGCACAGCGGCACCTCCCAAAGCGCGCAGAGCTCCGCGTCCCAGCGAAGGTGCACGATGTCGTAAAGCAAAGTTCGGCTGGCATTCGTCGAATCGGTGGCGAAGACGCGGCCTTCGGTGAGCCGGTAGATCAGGTAAGAATCGATCGTCCCGATCAGCGCGGAACCGTCGGCGAGTTTGGCCGCGAGCTCGGGGAGGTTGCGCACCAGCCACTGGAGTTTGGAGGCGGAGAAGTAGGCGTCGAGTTTCAGCCCGGTTTTGGCGTGCACCAGCGGTTCGCGTCCACCGGCGGCGTGGGCGGCGCAGAAACTGTCGCCGCGTCGGCATTGCCAGACGATGGCGCGGTGCAGCGGGCGGCCGGTGCCACGCTCGAACACGACAATCGTTTCGCGCTGATTGGTGATGGAGAGGGACGCGATCTCGCCGACCCTGGCGGACTGGCGGTCCAGCAGCGTGCGCAACACGGTGAGGGTGTTCTGCCATATCTCCTCGGCATCGTGCTCGACCCAGCCGGGCTCAGGGTAGTGTTGCGCGTGCTCAAGTGCCTCGCGATCAAGCGCACGCCCGTCCGCATCGAAGAGCAGGGCCTTCGTGGCGGAAGTGCTTTGATCCAGCGCGAGAAAGATGCTCATGGCCGATCGATGTCCGCAACTTCGCACAGCACGCGGAAGCCAACATAAAAATTCTGGAAGTCCGGCGAGTTGCGGCCGCGAAAGGCGTTTCGGCAATGACGCGGGCCGTAAACGAATGCTCCCCCGCGCAACACTCGCTCCTTGCCGTCGGAGGGACCGAGCGGGTTTTCCACGGCCGCGCTCGGATATTCGCCAAACCAGTCGCCGCACCATTGCAGGGCGTTGCCCAGCATGTCGTAAATTCCCCACGCATTGGGACGGAAAGTGGCGGCGGGTGAGGTATGGACGAACCCGTCCGAACATGGAAACGCGGGAAACAGCGTGAAGAGGTCTTCGCTGGTCCGATCGGCGCCATTCAACCAGCCCGCACCGTCCTTGGACTCGCCGCCCCAAGAATAGGCGGTTCCCGTGCCGGCGCGCGCCGCGTATTCCCATTCGGCTTCGGTCGGCAGGCGATAGTTTCGACCCTCCTTTTCGCTCAGCCAGGCGCAGAAGGCGCTTGCATCGTGCCAAGTGACGCAGACCACCGGATGACTAGCGTCCTGGCGGAAGCCGGGGCTTTTCCACGAGCCGCCCTCAATGCGGCTCCACTTTTCGCCCGCGACGTCCCAAGCGCCCGTCGCCCAACCTTGTTTTTCCGCCGCCGTCCTATAGGCGCACGACTTCACGAAGTCCGCGAATTGTCCGACAGTCACATGTGTCACGCCCAACCAATAGGGCCGGGTGAGCGTCACACGATGCGCCGTCTCGTTGGCGGAGCGGCCCGCCTCGGTGTCCGGACTGCCGGCGAGGAATTCCCCGGCCGGAATTCGCACAAACCTCATTCCCAGACTGTTCGCCCAAACCGACGGCGCCCGCACCGAGGACGGCTCCTGCGGGGGAAGGCCGCTCTTCGCATGGCCAGCCGCCAGCCAGCCGAGCGCTAGGCTCCACGCGAGAAGGGACCGGATTATACGAACGGCGCTCATCTCAAGAGGCTGACAGCCGTGGCGGAGAGGCCTTCCATACTGATGCCGTAGTGCCGAAAAAGATCGGCCTGCGCGCCAGTCACGGTGTCCTCATCGGGGAAGCCGACCATCTTGAAGCGAGGCGCGAGCCCGGCCTGGAGCAGGGTCGAGGCGACCGCCTCCCCCACCCCGCCGGCGACCATGTGCTCTTCAATCGTTATGACCGCACGGCATTCGCGACCGGCGGCAAGAATGGCGGCGGTGTCGAGCGGCTTCACGGTGTGCAGGCTAAGCACGCGGACCGAAATACCTGCGGCGGCGAGATGTTCGGCCGCAAGCACCGCGTGAATGACGGTCTCGCCGTTGGCGATGAAGGCGACGTCTGTGCCCTCGCGGATCGTGGTGGCCTTGCCAGCCTCAAATACCGCACCGGCGGGCGTCACGTCGAACATGGCGGCCTTGCCGAAGCGCACGAACACCGGGCGCGTGGCCTTGGCGGCGAAGCGGATGGCCTCGCGGGTCTCGAAGTTATCGGCCGGGACGATGATGGTGACGTTGTTGATCGCACGGAGGACGGCGAGGTCGTGCAGCGAGTGGTGGGTGGAGCCGAGCGCGCCGTAGCTGACGCCCGAGCTGATGCCCACCAACACGGCGGGCACGTTCGAGTAGCAGACATCGTTCTTAATTTGTTCGAGCGAACGGGCGGTGAGGAAACAGGACGGCGACACGCCAAACGCCTTCTTCCCGCAGGCGGCGAGGCCCGCGGTCACACCGACGAGGTTTTGCTCGGCGATGCCGACCTCGACGATTTGCTTGGGCAGAGCCTTACCGAAAGGGGCGAGCTTGCCGGAACCGCGCGAATCGGAAGTGACAGCGACAAGGTTGCGATCGGTGGTCGCGAGGGCCTGAAGCGTGTCGGCGAACTCCTCCAGATTGGCGCGCCCTTTTTTGAGGCCGAGCTTTTGCAGCATGGCGGCGGCTGCGGGCGTAAACATGGACGGAGCGGGCGCGCTCATGCGGCAGCCTCCCTAAACGTTGCCTCGGTGGCGGTGAGCTCCTCGAGAGCTTGAGCCAACTCGGCATCGCTTGGCACGCCATGATGCCATTTGCCGACGTTCTCCATAAAGCTGACGCCCTTGCCCTTGATGGTATTGGCGAGAATGAAGAGCGGCTTGCCAGCGAGAGGTGGAGTGGTCAGCGCGACGGTGAGGGCGGCGTAGTCGTGACCGTCGACGATGCGGACTTCCCAACCGAAGGCGCGCCACTTCTCGTCGAGGGGCTCGTTCGACATGACATCGCGGGTGTGGCCGGTGATCTGGAGGGTGTTGTGGTCGAGGATCGCGACGAGGTTGTCCAATTTGTGGTGGGCGGCGGCCATCGCGGCCTCCCAGTTGGAGCCCTCGGCGAGTTCGCCGTCGCCGAGCAGCGTGAAAACCCGGTTGGCGGCGCCGTCCATCCGGGCGGCGAGAGCCATGCCTAGGCAGATGGGCAGGCCGTGGCCGAGCGCGCCGGTGTTCATCTCCATGCCGCGAATTTTTCGCGTGGGATGCCCGACGTAATAGCTCCCGTAGTGACAGACCGTTTCGAGATCGGAGTCGGGGAAATAGCCGCGGTCGGACATTACGGCGTAGAGCGCCTCGACGCAGTGGCCCTTGCTTTGGACGTAGCGGTCGCGCGTGGGCGAGGCGACGGTCTCGGGCGTGATCTTTAGCACGCGGTTGTAGAGGACGTTGAGGATGTCGAGGCACGAGAGACCGCCGCCGGTATGGCCGGCCCCCGCTTCGTAAATGAGGCGGAGCATGCGCCGGCGAAGGGCGAAAGCTTTCAGGACTAGATCGCGATCGGTCATATCACTCTTGCGGCGCCTCGTGGTGGTAAACTTCCCAGCCTAGATAACGCTCAAAGGCCTCGGCGAGGACACCGGCGGTGCTGGAGGCGTTCATCACGACGTGATGTTCAAAACCTTCACGGCAGACGTGGCGCATGAGCTTTTGCAGCTTGGGCACGCGGGCGACGGCGCGATTGCCAAAGGTCTTCAACTCGTCGTTGGTGAGCTCGCCCTGGCCCACGTAGGTGCGGATGGCGCCGGCGGCGTCGTCGGTGGTGATCCGGCCGTAGGTGAGCGGCGCAGCAGGGGTGCGGCCGTCGAGCGCTCCCCAGGTGTTCTCCACCCCGAGGGTCGAGCCGAGAATAGGGGCGTTGAGGATCTTAATGTCGGGCAGGAAGGATTTGGCCCAGTTGCCGCAGTGGAAGAGCACGCACTTGTCGTCGGCGGCGCCGTAGTTGTTGTTCCAATCCACGAGGGCGGAAGGGGTGCCCGAGGCCAGTTGCATGGCATACATCGTGAGCACGCCGGTGACGTCCACCTCGCACGCGCTGGGCATGAAGTTTTCGCTCATCATGCTCATCGAGGTGCAGACGTTGCAGCCGTGGTTAGCCTGCACGGAGGTCCAGCACTGGATGGCGGTGGCATCGAGATGGTTGGCGGCCACGAAGTCGTCGAGCACGATGCCGAGGCGGGCCATCTGGGCGAGCTTGGCAGGCGGGACGGCGGTGGCGTTGGCATAGGCCTTGATCTCATCGACTTTCGAGAGCAGGCGTTTGTCGCCGTCGCCGATCTTGCCGGCGGCGCCGAGGATTTCGGAGAGATCCACGGTGGTGACACTGATACCGTGGCGCTCGAGGATTTTTTCGGAGTAACGCACGGTGTTGAAAGCACCCGGACGAGCGCCCACAGCCCCGAGACGCACACCACGCAGACCACGGACAACGCGGCAGACGGCGATAAAGTTGACCAAATCGGCGCGGAACGAGGCGTCGAGCGGGTGGACCACATGCTTGGTGGTCAATGAGTAGGCGATGCCGGCTTGGCGGAGATTATTGCAGACGGAGATCTTGCCGCAAAAGGCATCGCGACGACGGATGACGTCGAGCTTATCGAGTTCGTCGGGATAGCCCTGGACGAGCACGGGAACATTGAGCCCGGCGATTTTGAGCGTGTCAGCCACACCCTTTTCGTCGCCAAAATTGGGCAGGCACACCAGAACACCGGCGATTTTATCGCGTTCTCGGCGAAAGAGATCGGCGCACTTACGGGCGTCATTATGGGTCTCCACGCCACCGAGTTTAGTTTCGGCAGGATCGAGCATGACGGCTTCGATACCCAGTTCTCCGAGCAATTTTACGATGTCGGCCCGGGCATCGGGAACCAAGCGGTCAGGAAAAAAATCACGGTTGCCGAAGATGACACCGAGGGTGAGGGAGGCGGATTTCATGAGTGAAGCTAACGATGGAAACAACCGAAAGACATCGGGTTGGGCAAAGATAACAATAACACAATCATACCGGTTATTCCTCCGTCAAATACCGCGGTATTTGCGGGATCGTAATTTGCTTTGTGGGCCTTGCTTCTAGGCGGAGGAGCCGCAACGTCTTTGGGACGACCGGCCCTGAACAAATAAAAACGTCCGCCGCATGAATCATGCGACGGACGTGAAGTAACGACGAACCGGTAATAGTCCGATTAGGCCTGCGTCTTGCGACGGCGGCGGATGAGGAAACCACCAAGAGTGGCCATGCCCACCAAAAGACCAGCGGAAGCAGGCTCAGGAACAGCGGCGAAAGTCACATCGAGACCAGATCCAGTGACGGAATAGGTGGGGACATAACCCGACAATCCCGAGACAAAGGTGGTAGAGATGCTGCCGACATCGCCCGTGAACGAACCGCTGCTGGCGATCAAATGATAGGATGATCCTGCCTGAAGGGTGCCTGCGGTGAGCGCGTTGAACGAAAAGCTCAAACCGCTAAAGGACACCGCGGAACTACCAGCATTCAAAAAATCGCTCGTGCCCGCGGCAGTCGCCGCCAAGTCGAAGTCGAGATTGGCGCTGGTTAGGGTCAGCGCGCCGGTCGAGAGCGTGGCGGCGACGCCAAAGTTACCGCGGCCACTGGAATCAGCATCGAACGAGTTAGCGCCGGGGGCGAGACGACCGCCGGACAATACATTCACGCTACCAGCGATTGATCCGGTGCCAGCGAGGGTAGAGAGGTTTTTGACGGTGGTGGTAGCAGCGCTGGTGCCGAGCGCGGAGCCGGCGCCGAAGGAGAGAGCCGAACTACCGGCCGTCAGGAGGGTTCCTCCGAAAGCAGTGAAATGCGTGGAGTCGGTGATGGTGTCGATGTAGAGAACCGAACTCGGCGAACCCGTAACATAGACGGGTTGCCCAACCTTAAGGCCCAAAGTAGACGCCGTATCGGAACCACCAAGAGTAATTGTATTCGTGGTGAGTAGGCTGTTGGTCGCTTGAACAACAGTGGCATTTGCGGTGGTGGATGCACCCGATACCAGCGCTCCTTGCACGACCAATTTGCTGGCTACGATGCCGTCACCAACAATGTTCGAGCCGGTGTTGAATTGGCTGTTTGTAAGCGTAAGCGCACCCGCGCCTTTTTGGTAAAGGCCGATAGCTCCGTTCGATGTTAGGGGAGTGGAAACCGCATCCGAGCGATTAAAGGCCAAAGTGCCGGCAGCAGTGCCGTTAACGATAGGAGTCAAACTATTGCTGGGGACAAAAGAACCCGTGGTGCCACCGTTACCCAACTGGACGGTTCCGGTTCCATTGATACGCAGGCCGCCTTGGAAAGTATTGGCTCCGGTCAAAATCAAACTGCCGGTGCCTTTCATGAAAAGTCCCATGCGTGAAGCAGTTGGGACGGTTCCGGAGTTGTCGGCAATGTTAGAGGCGATAATCGTAGTGCCCGCGCCGGTAACATCCTTTACGCGATACAAATCGCCTTGATTAGCGGAATTCAAATTCATGCTACCGCCAGATGATCCGATCGTAACCGTCTTTCCTGCTTCGGTAATATTATTAGTGAAAAAGGAAAGGCCCGTCGCTGGATTATTGCTAAGGTCAATCTTAGTCGGTGCAGCCAAGATAACACTATTGGTGCCTTGGAAGGCGATCGGACGGTTTAAAAGGATGGAATTTTTAGTGATCGTGCGGTCACTACCCACCGCCTCAAATGTAGTTTGGGCGGAAGTATATCCGATAGTAAGGGCACTGGATGCAAGCGGGCCAAATGGCTGGTCACTGTTAATCTTAAAAACCGTGTTAACATTACTTTGGACACCCAAGATAGTGGCTCCAGTGTAAGTATTGGTTCCATTGATTTGAATAGAGCTAAAGTTTGTTCCAGGAGCTCCAGAGACAACGGCAGCACCCGATCGGGCAGTCAGCGTTAGGCCAGAGGCTACCGAACTGCCGTCGGCGATGACGCCATTGAGCACGATGTTACTGCCTATGGAAAATGTCCCCGTGGTTCCCGAGCGGATGGTGAGCACGCCGGCCGTGGTTCCGGCCGAGATGTCTATATCTCCCAAAGTCACGGTTTTAACGCTCGAGTTTTCGATCGTTCGTGTCGCCGCACCCGCGCTGGGGGTGATCTTACCGGTAACGGTCAGGTTATTGGCAACGGCTGCAGCCGGTGTAGCCGCATCCGCGAAAAGAAGATTTCCAGTGAGCAAAATAGGGGCCGAGATGGTGTTGACGGCTCCAGCGGTGCCCGCGCTCTTGATGGTGGCTCCGTTCAATGCGAGACTGCCTCCGCTGGTCCCGATGGTCGTCGCGCCCGGAGTGGCGTTGGTGTCGCCAAGAGTCAGGAGAGTCGTTAACGGATTCGCCAAGGTTGTTGAGATGTTCACCGTCTGCGATACCCCGCCAAAATCACCAGTCACATTGGCGATATCGCCGGCAGCGGTTCCGGGGCTGCCGCCGCCACCCCACGTAGCGGACGTATTCCAATCCTGGGTTCCGCCAGGGGTGAGGGTGTAAGCGGCAGCAAAGACAGATTGCGCCGAGAGTCCAAGGGCGGCGATGGCCGCGAGGAGGATGCGGGTATTACGTTGGGTTTTCATAGGTAAATCAGGGTCAGGAGATATTGCTTAAAAATGAGCGTCGTCGGGAACACACTAGGGGTGTCGCGGGCACGCACGGGTGAGAGCAAAGAAGGCGTTGAACAGGGTTAATTAGGGGTTAAAAAGGTGATTCGAGGGCTGAGGGGGTAACCACAGAATCTCCGAGAGTAATGCATAATCTTTAAACCAAAACCTCGGCAGGACAAGAAAGTAATAATGATTTGCTGCATTTCCCTAAAAATTCTTTAATACTCCCTGAATCCTAAGTTTTCCTATGGTTTCCTTTGACCCGAACCGCCCCGACTTCACTCCCTACGGCTTCTCCTGCGTGCGCTGGACGCCCTCGCCGATGAAGCGCCCCGACCATCACGACGAGATCGAGGTGAACGTGCTGACCGAGGGCTGGGTAACCTACCTGCTCGGCGGGAAAAAAGTGCGAATCGAGGGCGGCCAGATGGGGGTTTTTTGGGCAGCGATTCCCCACCAAATTCTGGGCTTTTCCCCCGGCATAAATTATTTCGTGGCGACGATCCCCTTCGCCTGGTTCCTCCAATGCCAGTTGCCGGATGCGTTTGTGCAGCGTCTGCTGCGAGGTGAGGTGGTGTGCCAGAAGCTCGGCGCCAACCGCATTCGCCATGACCAGGAGCTCTTCGCGCAATGGGAGGAGGACCTCGCCGAACCCGGCGACGAGGTGAGCCGGGTGGTGATGCTGGAAATGGAGGCTCGCCTGCGCCGCATGATCAGCACCCTGCCTGTAGCGCGAGAAAACTCCCGCGCACGCCGCAGCCGCCCCGCTGGTCTGCATGGAAGCGCCCTCAGCAAAGTCGAGCAAATGGCCTGCTTGATCGCCCGCCGCTACACCGAGCAACTCACCGCCGCCGAAATCGGCCGCGAAATGGGGCTCCATCCAAACTACGCGATGGGGCTGTTCAAAAAAGCCTTTGGCACCACCCTGATCGAATACCTAACCCACCATCGGGTGTCCCACGCCCAGCGCCTCTTGGCCACGACTGACGAAAAGATCGTCGATGTGGCTTTTGGGTCGGGATTCAACTCGATCAGCCGCTTCAACGAGGCCTTCCGCCGCTCCTGCGGCTGCACCCCTCGAGCCTACCGTTTGCAACACGCGGCCAAACCGTGAGTCCCATGCGCGGACGCAATAATTATCTGCGGCCTTGCGCCAACTACCACGGGACTTGCCCCCGCCGGTTACACGCTCAGAGTCCTTGCCCTTAACCGCTTCCCACTTGCCCGACGCCACCGCTCCCTTTGATTCCATTGAAGACGCCATCGCGGCCATCGCCGCCGGCCAGCCCATCATCGTCTCCGACGACGAGGATCGTGAAAACGAGGGCGACCTGATTATGGCGGCCTCCAAGGCCACGCCCGAGACGATCAACCTCATGATCCGCCATGGCAGCGGCATCGTGTGCGTGCCGATGCTCGGCGCCCAGCTCGACCGCCTGGGCCTAGGCCCCATGGTCGCTCGCAACCGCGAGGTGCAACGCACCGACTTCTCGGTCACGGTAGACGCCGCCGAGGGCATCAGCACTGGCGTGAGCGCCTACGACCGCACCGTGGCAATTAAGATCTTGGCCAATCCTGATTCGAGGGCCGACCAACTCGTGCAACCCGGCCACGTCTTCCCCCTACGCGCCCGGGCCGGCGGCGTGCTGGAACGGGCGGGCCACACCGAGGCGGCGGTAGACCTCTGCCTGCTCGCCGGCCTCGAGCCGTGCGGTATCCTTTGCGAACTCGTCAACGATGACGGCACGATGCAGCGGCTACCTCAGCTCGAAGAGTTCAAAAAACGCTTCGGCCTGAAGATGATCTCCATCGAACAACTCATCGCCTATCGGCTCCGGCAGGATAAACTGGTGGAGAAAGTCGCCGAGCGCCCGCTCGCCACCGCGCACGGCGTCTTTACCGTCCACGTCTTCCGGAGCCGGCTAGATAAACGTAACCACCTCGCCCTCACGCTCGGCGAGCCCGCCGCACATGAGCCAGCTCTGGTGAGGGTCCACAGCGCCAACGTGCTCACCGATGTTTTCCACGGCGGCGAACAAAGCCCGATCCCAGGCGCCATCGACGCCAGCCTGCGCGCTATCGCCGCCGAGGGCTGCGGCGTAGTGCTCTACATGGAGCCGTCAAACCCTGCGGAGACTCTACTCCAACGCCTCGGCACGGGCTCTGCCAAGTCGGCGAATAACACCGAAACCGGGCCGGCGATGGATCTGCGGGACTACGGTCTGGGGGCACAGATTCTAAGCGCTCTAGGTCTCAAAAAAATCCGCCTGCTCACCCGGCAGCCCCGCAAAGTCGTGGGACTCGAAGCTTATGGCATCGAACTGGTCGAGCAAATCGAGCTCAAGGGCTGAGGCTGGAAATGCTGCGGGGGGCCCCTTCCCCGCTCCCGCGCCTAATCGGCACGCAGAGACTCGATCTGGATAAGTGCTGCAACCTGCGGCGCCACCGTGACCGTGTAGTCGCCCGCATTCATGCTAATGCCCTCAAGCCGCAACTCGGTGGCAGTCCCCCCTGCGGTCGGCCGGAAACGGAGGATGCGCAGATCCATCACGGTGCCATCGGAGGCGTTGATGCGGAACTCGGCATCGGCGACGTCGCCCGGATTAGCATACCGAAGGGTAAAATCATGACTCCCGCCCAGACCGAGCGAGATCGACCAAGTAAAGCCCACGCCGCTGCGTTTCGCTAGCGCAACCGGATAGAGTTGGCCAGTGGCCGCCAAATCGCCCGGCACGGAGTGGAGCGGGGCAACAACACGAACCGGCGTGGCCTTCTGCGGCACTGGAGAACGCGCCGCTGGATCAAGCGAGGCTATCGCTACGGCGCTGATTACAGCCTGATACGAGGAAACCCGCGGAAAACTGACCACGAGACGTCCCGCGCGCGCGCGCGAGGTCACGACCTTTTTCACAGCCGAGGCGTAACCCGCCTCGCGCCAGAGATCGACGTCGTGCAGAACCGTTTCGCCGTTCACCGCGACATCGAAGAGCCGCCAACCGGTCGCATCGCCACCCCCGCGACCATACCACGGCTCCGTGAAATAGAGTTCGATGCGGTAATCACCCACAGGCACCTCAAACTCCAAAGCGAGTTCATGCCGGCCATAGCGGAAAGTCTGGAAAAGCGCCTCGTCAGCCGTGCCGCGCACGGGCTCGTGCAGCTCGCGCTGGCTGCCAAAACGCGGAGGCAAGGCCGCCTCTTCGGAAGCCCAGGAACGCGTGCCCCACGCATCACCCAGCGTTAGATCGCGGTCGGCAAACCAAGTCTGACCATGGGAGTCGGTGTAATCAGCTCCACCGCAATTGACCCGATAAAGGTAATTCCAGCCCGGTTCGCCCGCCGTGGTAACGGTCGTGGGGATGTTGAGTTTCCGCCGGCCCGGCGCCTCGGGGAGATTATCGAGCAAGATGGCGTCGCGCGCGACCGTGCAACCCGCGACACGGCCCTCGGCATAGAGCACGTTGGTCGCGATCTCGGCCTCGTCCCAGCGAAACGGCACACCCGGACCGCTATTGCGCCGCACTCCCAGGGAGCGCGCACCGACGTCGTTAAACAGCTCGACCTCGTCGCAATTGGAATAGACTTCGAGACCGTTTTTCACGCCGGGAGATTCCCAGCGGTCCGACCAGTTGTGCGATACAATGTAGACCATCGGATCGGTCTTTGGGGCATAGCTGCCACGGAATAAAAAAAAGGCATCGGTAGGCTCGCCCCAAAGCGTGAGCAGACCCTTGTTGTTGGCGGGGCCGAGACGATCGAGCGGATTCCAACCATCACTACCCTGCTGCCCACGAGAGCCGATGGTGCGTCCGGGGTTTTCATGCGTGGCGAAAAGCCAATGAAAATGACCCGGCACCTGAGCGCGCACCGACTCGGCTAGACGAATTTTTTGGGCCATGAGAGCATCGTGACGCGATTCGCTACGGATGCCATCCATGCTAAACCTGCCCTCGCTATGCAGGCCGAGGCTGCGCCACGCGCCATATTCGCCGACCAGACGCTGACGGCATAGATCGTCCGCGTAGGTCGCGGGATCACCGCCGTAGGTGCCGGTCCAGTTTTGCGGCACATTCCAGTCGGTGCCCTTGCCGCTATTGCAGGTGGTGACGAGGCGCTGAGAAGAGGCCGTGGGGTCCAGTTCACGAATGAGGGCGACGCATTCGGCGGCGAAGTCCGCGGGCAACTTACTCTCATTAGCGAGCCCCCAGAGAACCAGCGATGGGCTGTTGCGCCGTTCAATCACCCAATCGCGGAGCAGTTGTTTAAATGTCGTCCGAAATTCCGGTATATCGAACCAGATCTGTGAGGCAAACTGCGGCCACCACAACAATCCCTCACGGTCCCAATAGTCTTGGTAGCGGAGGTTATGAGGCTGATGGGCGTCACGAAAGGCATTGAAGCCTGCCGCTCGGATCTGGCGCACGCGGGCGAGGATCTGTTGCTCCGAAAACGCATGGCTCGCACCGAGTTGGTGTTCATATTCGCACGTGCCGTTGATGAAAACTGGCGTGCCATTTAGCAGAAATGGCGCGCTCGCCGGCGCGGCGGGATTCGGCCAATGCAGAGTTCGAATACCAAATTTCGTGGTGACGCGATCCAGCACGCGTTCACCCTCACAGACCGTTGTCTCCAAGGTGTAAAGCGAAGGCGAAGACAGCGACCAGAGCGATACGTCAGCCAAGACGACCGCACTCGTCGTCGTAGCACAAGCAGCGACCTCGCTCGAAGCGCGTAAAGCAGCGACCTCTCGGCCGACCGGATCGATAACTCGCGACTCAACGGCTAGGCCTCGGGTCGCGCCGTGATTAACGATCTCAGTCGTAAAGTGCACTGTAGCGCTGGCCGAGGTGGCGTCAGCGTCGTTCCAGATGTGAACCCCGAAAGGCGTAACCCGCACCTGCTCGGTGGTAACCAGTTTGACCGGCCTGAAAATGCCCATCGGCTGACTGCCCTCGGAAAAGCCAGGTGCAGGCGAACAACCGCCGCAGACCCAAGGTAGATCCGTGATACCGGCTGGATGATCGGCCCGCACGGCGAGCAAGTTTACCCCGCCAAAATCGACGAGGTCGGTCACATCCACCGTGAAGGTGGTGCGTCCGCCCGCATGCGTGCCTGCCAGTCGGCCATTGACCCAGATGTTCGCATAGGAGCCGACGCCCTCGAAAAAAAGATAAACGCGCCGGCCGCGCTCGGCGGCGTCCAACGAGAATTCGCGCCGATACCATGCGGTGCCGTGGCGATTACCATGCACGAGCCGACGCAGGCCAGCGTAGTCGTCCCAGTTATGCGGGACGTCCACATGAGACCAAGAGGCGGTATCAAACCCGGGTTGCGCGAAGTTCGCATTTGTGGCTGGCTCGTAATCGACGGCAGCCGTTAGCCAGCCTAGATTGAGACTAGTCTCATGTCGGGGCCTATCCGCACCCAGCGCCGAGACGATGCCGTCCAACGCGAGGCAGACAAGACCCAGCCAACGGCGAAAGTTCACGGTAAATCAAGCAGGCGGATGACGAGTGAGCCTTTGATCGGGCCGGTGACGTCTCGCGGTTGGCCTTGCGGACCAAGCGCGTCCGGCAGGGAACCCTTGGTGCCAATCGCCGGAATCACCTGATATACGCCAAGGCCAAGTCGAGGCAGCACGAGCACTGGGTTGTTTTTTCCGTCCCTAGGCGAGTAGACTCCTGCATACGGTTGGCCCCCGTCATTGATAAAGGCGAAGCGACCCTCGGTAGTGGCAAAGGCCATCCATTCCCAGCTGGAGAACCAACCCTTAAACTCGGGATAGGCCCAGCTGACGCCGGGAATTGGATCGTTGTAGTCGTTTTCCCAACGCGCGAGTTGCACGCCACGCAGACGATTGGCCCAGACGCGATAGGGACCACCGCCGAGCCACTCCTTTGACTTCATCTTCTCCTCAGGGTAATCGAAATCCACGCCGCGGATGTCCACCAAGCCGGGCCCATTGAACTCATAATTGAGCCGCACATCACCGTCGGTCCCGACTGTCCAGCACACCTGACGGAACGCACCATCGTAGCGCGCATTCACGACCACCGCGTCACCCTCACGATGACTGTCCAACGAGAGCAACTGCCCGGCCGAAGACAGGACCGGGGTAAAACTGCGCCCGACGCGGCGATAAGCGGTGAGTCGTGGCCCGCGAGATAAAGAGATGGGCCGGCCGTCGCGCTCGAGTCCTTCCATCAAGCCAGAGGTTTTGCTGATGTGGACGCTATTGCGGCCGGTGGTAAGGACGACCTCCGCAGCGGTCTCGCTGCATGCCACCGCTTCTTTAAGCGCGACGGCGTTTCCAATCGCGGCGGCGCCCCGTTTCCAACGCCAGCTCCAGGTCCAAATCTCGCGCTGACTCGCATCGAGGGCGGTCAGGTAGAGCACGTCTGCCGCGCGCCAATCGGCCGGAAGCGGGAGCTTCAACTCGCCGTCGCTGCGCGGCGCGAGATTGGGACCTTGAAAACGACCGTGGGCCAACAGCGTGCGGTGGTGCAGAAGTGCGCCCGGAGGAGCGAAGGTCATCAGCCGCCATTCGAAGGTCACGGCGTCGAGAGTGAGGTGATCGTAACGGTTTCGCACCGGAAGCAAGCCGGAGAAGTCCTCGGGTAACTCGCGGAGCGGGACCTGCACAGGGGACCAGATGTCGCGCACCGTATTGAAACTACCCTCCTTCTCGCCGTGCGGCCCGACCAAGCCGTCCGGCGCGAGATCGCGACGGGCGTCAAGGCGACCGCCCTCGTCGGAGCGCACCACTGCCTCGTCCGCCCAAGACCAAAGGAACCCGCCGGCGGCGTGCGGCTTTTCTCCCATCAGCGCCCAGTAATCCTCGAGACCGGCGCCGTGGCCGCCGTCGAACAAGCCGTGGAGAAATTCCGTGGGCATGAAGATATCCGGACCATCCGAGAACTTCACCGTCTCGGCGTATTCGCGGTAGTGGCTGGTGTTCATGCCACGGAACGACCGACCCCAGGGATGCAGCACGGGACGTCCCTGCGGATCATATTTAGCAAATTCGTCGTCGTTCTCGGTGTTTTCCCCGCCTTCGTTGCCATTATCCCAAAAAAGGATGCTCGGATGGTTTACATCGCGCGCAACCATTTGCCCGATCAGCCGCCTTCCGGTCGGAGTGTCGTAGCAACCCTGCCAACCGGCGAGTTCGTCGAGCACGTAAAGTCCGGCCTCATCGCACAGATCAAGAAACTCAGCGTCAGGCGGATAGTGCGACATGCGCACGGCGTTCATGTTGGCCTCCTTGAGCAACCGGATGTCCTCACGATGATGCACGAGCGAAAGAGTGCGGCCGGTTTCGGGGCGGAAGCTGTGACGGTTAACACCCTTTAGCGTTATCTTTTGGCCGTTAACGTAAAGTCCATCGGCTGGGCGAAGTTCGAAGGTCCGGAAGCCAAAACGCTGCGTCAAGGTGTGCGTCACTGCACCGCCTGCGCCCGCCCGCAGAGTAAATTCAGCCAGGTAAAGGCGCGGCGTCTCGGCGCTCCATACGACGGGCGAGGGCATTTGCAAACGCAAGGTCGCGGGCGTCGAAGCGGAGACCGCAGCGAGTGTGACACGTGCATCAACGGGTGTGCCGGCTAGGGTGAAAGGCGCCCCCACCGGTGCGCCGTCGAGCGACTTGATCTGCACGCCGACCTCGGTTCCAGCGGGTAAAGCCCCGCCCAGAAAAACATCGGCCCGAAAAGCACCGTCTGCCCGGGCGTCGATCGCCACGCGGTCGATGAACTGAGCCGGCAAAGCCTCGAGCCGCACTGGCCGGAAAATGCCGCCAAAATTCCAATAATCGCCAATGCGTTCGGCGGTGTTTACGCTGGCGTTGGCCGAGCGCTTACTGACAGCGACCTCAAGCAGGTTTGGAGCTTCGAAGCTTAGGTCATCCGTGATATCGTATCGGAATTGATAAAATCCGCCCTGATGAACGGGCCCAACTAGGCGGCCGTTGAGTTTTACCTCGGTATCCGTGAGCACGCCGTCGAAAACCAACCGCACCACCCGCCCGCGCCACTCCGCCGGCACGGTGAACTCCCGCCGATAGAGCCCCTGCTCGGCCGGGGCGGGTGGCATGAGCGGCATGCGTTTGCTCGGTCGTAACTCGACACCATAATCATAGGCGCCGAAGCCCTGAGTTTCCCAACAGGAGGGCACGAGGATTTTAGTCCAGACCCCGCTGTTGCGGCCCGCAGTGCAGTAAAAATCCCAGAGCTGTGCATCGTCACTACCGCGACCGGAGAGGTATTGCTGCTCAGTGGCTGAGCCAAAAAGCGACACGACAGTCGTGAAAAAAAACAGGAAGTGAAATCGGGGCATAAGGTAGAGGGTAAAAGGGTGTCTGGGTGGAATAATACCAAGTGGTGCGTCCATTAAGATAAGGCCGGCGATGAGCGAACTATACGCCGGGTGTTCAGGCTGCGCTGCGTTGTCGCACCGCCTCAAACAGCGTGATGATCGTGGCCATGGCTACGTTGAGGGAGTCCGCCTGACCGGCCATCGGGATGCGCACCCGCGAATCCGCCTCGCGCAGCCAAAAATCACTCAATCCATACTGCTCACTGCCCATCACGATGGCCAGTGGTCCGCGCAGATCGGTGTCGGTATGCAGTTCCGTCGCGGCCGGAGTCGTCGCCACCGCGCGGATTCCATGCATCCGCAACCATTCCCGCACCTCGGCGCTGTCCGCCACGATGACAGGCACGGAAAAGAGCACTCCGGTCGAGGCCCGGACGACATTGGGATTAAACAAGTCGGTCACTGGGTCGCAGACGACCAAGGCATCCACTCCGGCGGCATCCGCACTGCGCAGGATGGTGCCGAGATTGCCCGGTTTCTCGATCGCCTCCACCACCAGCAGAAAGGGGGTTGGTCGAGATAGGTTACTTTCTCCGGCGAGCAAAACGTCCAAGTCCGCCAGCGTCCGCCGCCACTGCGGCGCCACGGCGAGCAAGCCGTCTGGTCTCTCTCGGTAGGCAACCTTCGCGAAGGCGTCCCTGTTCAACTGAAATACCTTTGCGCCTGCGGCCTGCGCCTCGACGATGAGCGCAGGCTCGTTACCTTGATCGCCGAGATACCACTCCGGGCAGATGTAGAGCTCGGTCAGCACTACACTCTTCTCCAGTGCCCTTCGGATCTGACGGTAGCCCTCGACCAGAAATACACCCGCCTCGTCGCGCGGGCGGCGATCGCGCAGCTTAACGAGCTGCTTCACGCGGGGGTTTTGAAGACTAGTGATGTGTTCGACGGCGTTAACCACGGCACAGATAAAAACACACCTGAGTGGCGAGAAAGACAAAATCCTTTTACTCTCCGGTTGGTTCGCGTGTTCTCTCGCTTTGCCGTGGCCAAGCCCAAAAAGAAGTTCAACTCCGATCCCTTCCCCTACCATGCCGTGTTGGAGCTGGAGATCGCCACGCTCACCAATCTAGGCGTCGGTCTGGCTCGCGTGCCCCACCCCGCCGACCCCGCAGCGCGCTGGGTCGTGATGGTTCCCTTCACCTTACCGGGCGAGCGCGTTCGCGTCCGCGTTTTTCGAAACCACAAAAACTACTCCGAGGCGGACTTGGTTGAAATCCTGACGCCTTCGCCCGAGCGCATTCAGCCAGTATGCCCGCTTTTCGGCAGTTGTGGCGGTTGCCAATACCAGAATCTTGCCTACGACGCCCAACTCGTCTGGAAACGCCGCCAAGTCGAGGAGCTCCTTTTGCACATGGCAGGGCTGGAGTTCCCAGTCGCCCCCGTAATTGGTTCCCCCGCGCAATACGGCTATCGCTCGAAAATCACCCCTCACTTCAACGCCCCCCGCTCCGCCGCCGAGGCTGCCGAGTTGCCGATAGGGTTTCTCCGCCAAGGCACCCGCTTCGATATCCTAGACGTCCCCTCCTGCCCCATTGCCACAACGCCGATAAACGACCGCCTCACTGAAAGTCGCGCGCACGTGAGAACCCGCGCCGCCGAAGGGGCCTTTGCGCGAGGCGGCACCCTGCTGCTGCGCGATGCATCCGGTCGAGTCACCACCAACTACGACGACACGGTTACAGAAACCGTAGGGAATTTGAAATTACGTTTCCTCGCCCGAGATTTTTTCCAAAACAACCCGTTCATTCTACCCGCCTTCACTAGTTACGCCCGGGATCAAGCCGCCGCCACCGGCGCCCGATTTATGGTCGATGCCTACTGCGGTAGCGGCCTCTTTGCCCTGTCCTGCGCGCCGGCCTTTGAGCAAGTCGCGGGTATCGAAATCAGCGAGAGCAGCATCGTTTTCGCCAAGCAGAACGCCGTGGCGAACGGACTGGGGAACGTAAACTTCCAAGCTGGAGATGCCGCCGCGATTTTTGCCGGCCTACTGTTTCCGGCCGACGATACCGTCGTGTTGATAGATCCACCGCGCAAAGGCTGTGACGAGGCTTTCCTGACCCAGCTCTTCGCCTACGGACCGCGCGCCGTGGTCTACGTCTCCTGCGACCCCGCCACCCAGATGCGAGACCTCCGGGCCTTTACCGCCGCCGGTTATGAACTGACCGCGGTGCAACCCTTCGACCTCTTCCCTCAAACCCGCCACCTTGAATGCGTAGTGACGCTTCGGAAGAAGTAATAAAAATATAAAACTAGCCTATCTTCGACTCAGGGTGCCGAATCAAAGCGGCTGGAAGTTCTTGCCCAAATATCTGGACAGGGAACCGGCAGTAAAAAGCAAAGACTCTAAATGGAAAAGGGAGAAAGCCGCGCTTATATCTACTGAAGGGAGAAGGACCTGTCTAGTTTCTCCTTGGAAGCGGTGTAATCAGTATCCACCAGACTCAGGCCGGAAACATGGCCATCGAGATATAATGCAAGAGAAGTGCCGCCATGCCGCACGTAGCCGTCTTCCTGCTGCATAGAGCGAACCCCGTTGGATGCTTCCAGAGCGCTTTTAACGCCGCCCGCTGCAGGAACGTCGACTCGGTTTGCGCCGTTTTTAACTTCGATCATCAACACAAGCCTGGAGGGAGAAGATACTTCGGTAAGAGAATAATATTTTGCAACAGAAACGCCAAATAACGTGATAGAAGGTTTGGTGGCGCTCACGCCAGTGGGGACAACAAAGGCATACTGGGGTGCGGTAAGGGTAGCGCCGCCGTTGATACCGGTCGGGCAACCCCAGAACGCTCGTGTAGCGTATTTATTATCAGTTGCTTTACCGCTAGTATCCTCAATCACAGTATTGCCGCCGCTATTGAAGTAAGTATCCAATATATAGCTGCCGGTGCCGGTGGAGTCCTTAGCATAATCCAAAATAACCTTGGACTTGGCATCGTTAGCCTGAAGAGCGATGGCGCTGCCCCATTGCCGCATACGGGCCACGCACTGCGCTTTTTTAGCCGTCCGCTTCACTTTACCCACCGTCGGAATAATGATGGCAGCAAGAATACCGATAATGGCAATAACCGTGAGGAGCTCAATCAAAGTAAAAGCATTGCGGCGAAATCGCTTGGGGAAGTAGCTGGAGTGACTTTGCATAACTAATAGGGACAACTGTCCTAGGGGTGATTGGTAAAGGCGTGAAGAGATGAGACTTAAAATTAACTAAAAATGAGACGTTATCAAAACACCGTATATTGCTTGGTAAAATGGTCAATCGTTTCCTAAGGATAGAGTGACTGAGAAGGGGTAATCTCGTAGGAAGATGCTTAGAATCCTGCATAAAGTTTCATGAAACGCGTGAATTTGAGATATACTTCAGGCTGTGCTGAGGTTCCCCGCTGGCATTAAACAGATGGATCGCTATTCGCCATGGCTGGAATTACAATCGTTAATCGTATTGAATGCGGCAGTCTTTTAGGTTGAAAATGCGGTCTTGGCTGGAGCGTTGACCATGCAACGCCAAAGAGAGAATGATTTAAATCTAAACTTTATTATTTTTTATTATTGGCGTTTCTCACCCCTGCCTAATCCAGAAGTAATCAATTTGACGAAGATTACCCGCGCCGCTGCCTAATAGTGAAGCTGGATAAGGCGATAAAATTACTTGGAGGATGCATGGGGTATTTGCTCTATAATGTCCCGATAGGTGGGCTCAAGGCCCGCGGCTCGCCGAATGGAATCCGCCACATCGGGTCCGTTGTTTTCCCAAGTTACACCAAAGCCCTTGGTATTATACAAACGTTGAGCCGACGCAGTCCAATTATCCCGCACCGTAATATAAGATGAGCCCTCGTCGAGGTAGAGGTGGCCCCAGTGAGGTTTCTCAGCGTAGCGATTCAGTATTACTTCGCCGACTGCGTTTTCCGTAATTTTAGTCCCAGGCGAGGCAGAAAGATGATAAATACCGCCGAAATCGTAGAGCATTTGGCCGTAGCGAGTGATTCGGTTGGCGTGGATTAGGTTATCACGCTGTGCGGTGGTGAGATAGGTCCAGCCCCAGCCCAGGCTTATGCCTGAGTAAGGCAAATCGCTCAGGTCGTTATGCTCGATGCAGGATTCGCGGATGTAACCGGCGGCTATGCCAACGCAGCCCCAATCCTCGTTGGCGCAGTCGGTGATCAGGTTATTGGCGATGCGCAATCGCGCGGAGACCTCACGGTCATCGGCGGGATTATAGGGCAAATGGGTCTCGGCGCCACTGTCTTGGAATCTGCCGAGTTGGAGACCATTGCCGGCGATGTCGTGAAAAACACAGCCCTCCACCGTCAGGTTGCGAAGGCCATGTTCCGCATCGAGACCGGCGGAGGCCAAGTGCTCGAAGCGACACCGCTCGAACCGGAGATTCTGCCCCGCCCAGACGCGAACGGCACCGGGCGGCCGGCCAAGCCAGGCTTGGTTTTCGAGCCCCTTTTTTTCGGGCGTGCCAGGCGGAAGCATCTTGTAAGCCTCAGTCATATAGAACCCGGCCTGATGTGGCACATGGCCAAATAACGCGGGCCGCAACCAGGCGGTATGAGCAAAGTGCAAGCCCTTAAACTCCACATGGTGCACAGGACGATCGAGAGTGCCGGCGATATCCAGCAGCGTTTCCTGCAACGGCACGACGGCGGTGGCGTGAGCCAAATTCTCATCTGGGCGCGGCCAATAATAGATGCGGCGGGCGGCAACATCATGGAACCACTCACCGGGGGCATCCAAGAGGCAAAGGGCGTTTTGCAAATAAAAGGGCGCTCGGTAGGTTTCGGTCATGATCGGCGCAGGCCATGGGTGCTCAAACTGGATGCGGCTCTCAGGCTGGTGAAACCGCACGCGCACGCTCTCGCCCTGCGCCATAAATTCACTGACACGCAGTAGCGCGATTTCCCATTGCTGATAGATGACCATTTCCAAGCCGTTCAGCTCACCGTTCAGGCCCGACCGGGCAGGGATAGTTGTCGATTCGTTGATCTTGTCCCAAGTCAGCAACCGATCCATTTCGTGAGCATTGGGGGTGCGGGCGCGCACCGACTTTTGACCGTTGATCCACAATTGGCGAAATTCACGGATACGTCCGCCTACCAGCGGGGCATCGGCCACCCAAACTTCACCGAGGGCGGCGGCGGGAAGGCCGTTAACCGGAGCGTCCAGTTTTGACCAAGCAGAGATGCCGAGGCCTCCATGCAGCACCGGGGTCTCGCCGGGAACGGCTTCAAAAACGGTCGGGCTCTGCACCGTGCCGGAATCCTCGGCGCGGATGCACCATGCCGCATCCAAGGCGTAATCACCTCCGCGGAGGAAGATTCGCACCGGCTCGGTCAGCGGATAAGGCGCAAGACGACGCAATTCCCTAGCGCGGCGCTGAGCGCCGGTCAGCGAGAGCGGATCAATCGAGGTGCCGGCGGCTCTTTCGCCACCAGCCGGAGCGGCCCAAAACTCGGCTGCACGGGTAGAGAAAGATAGCCCGGCAGCCACACAGACGGCGGTGAGCACCCGGGGGAGAAGGCGCATTTTCATCGCGAAAGGGATGCTCGCGAGGTCGAAGGATGGGAAGGATTTTCCCACCAGAGCTTAGTATAAAGGTGATTTTAGTCGGCAAACGGCTAGCTTTGTTTGTATCATCATAGCATAAGTAAGCAGGCATCTCCTCCGTCGTTCGTCGGCGTTTTTGTCCCTGATTTTCTACCCATGAAAAAACTCGGTTTGGGCGTTCTTGGCCTCGGCGAAGGCCGTAGCATCGTATCTGGCGCGCTTAGCAGCCCAGCTTGGCACGTGGTGTCCCTGTGTGACGTCAACGAGCAACTCGGACGCGAGCGACTCACCGAGTTCAGCCTGCCTCCGAAGGCCTTTACGAAAAATTATGACGACATGCTCGCTGACCCGAGTATCGACGCCGTCGGCATCTACACGCCCGACCATTTGCATGCGGAGCACGTCATTCGCGCACTAACCGCCGGTAAACACGTGATCTGCACTAAGCCCTTCATTGACAGCCTCGCTTCAGCCAAAAAGGTGCTCGCGGCGGTGAAAAAGAGCGGCCGTCATGTAATGGTTGGCCAGAGCTCACGTCACTTCGCACCCTTCACCCGCCAACGGGAACACTTTGAAGAGGGCATCTTGGGCGATCTGATCTGCGTTGAGGCCAGCTATAACGCCGACCACCGCTGGTTCCTCGCAAAGCCTTGGGCGCGGAAAGCGGAGTTTAAGTGGCTGTATGGCGGGCTGAGCCACCCGGTAGACTTCGTGCGCTGGTATTTGCCACGCATCACCGAGGTCTCCGGTTACGCCCTGCTCAGTCCTAACGGAAAAAAACACGGCTTGGTTCATGCCGACACTTTTCAATTCGTCATGCGCGATGCCGAGGGGCGCGTGGCCCGCGTCAGTGGCGCCTACTCCGGTCCAGTGGTGCCAAATGCCCGTGACAGCAACATGAGCTGCGTGCTGCGGGGCACCAAGGGCGCCAGTCAGGGCGATTACTATGACCTGCGCTACGCCTGGAAAACTGATACCCGATCGGCGATGGAGACTTTCGAAGACCAAGACGCTCATTTCTTTCGTTTTGGCGGCCACTCCCATCATGCGGGGGAATACCAAAACTACCTCGACTATTTCGCACGCTGCCTTGCCAAGGGCACCGCGCCTAAGCCCGACGCCACCGAGGGTATCGTCACCGTGGCGCTCATGCAGGCGATGGATGAGGCCGCCACCACCGGCCAACCGGTGAAAGTCCGCGACATGCTGGCACGTTATAAGTTAGCGGGACTTTTCCCCGCCTAAGACGCCGCACCTGTAAGCGTATTGTCTAACCCTATGAGCAAAACCTCCACCACCGTTCGCCTAAGCTACGCGGCCAGCGATGTCGCCGGCCAGATGCTCTTCTGCTGGATCATGTGGTATCTGCCTTTTTATCTCACCGATACGGTGCGCATCTCGGCGGCTGCAGTAGGCACGATCCTGCTAGCGGCACGATGGATTGATGCGATTGATGCGCCGATCTGGGGCCTGATTTTTGACCGCACGCGCAGTCGCTGGGGCAAAAGCCGGCCTTGGTTTCTTTGGCTTTGTGGACCATTCGCCCTCTTTGGCGTTCTCTCTTTTCTAACACCGGATTTGAGCTACGGCGCCAAGATCGCCTACGCTGCTATCACCTATATCGGCTGCAATATCCTCTACACCGGTATCAATACCCCGGTTACGTCTATACTCTCCGCCCTAACGCCCGACCCTGCGGAGCGCGTCACGTTGACCACATTCCGGATGTTCGGCTCGAAACTCGGGGTGCTGTTGGTGAACCTGACAGGACTGGAACTCGTGCGACTCCTCGGCAATGGTGATGACAGACGAGGCTTTATGATGGCGGTGCCGATCTTTGCGGTGCTATCCGTAGGCTTGTTCCTCCTCGCCTTTCGAAATCTCAAGGAGACGGTGCCCGTTGAAAGCAAACCGATGTCGCTGCGCGGAGGTTTAGGGGCGTTGCGCGGCAACTGGCCTTGGTTTATCATCTTTTTTAGCAGCTTGTTTTTCTGGGTCGGGTTTATTGCCAGAGTCACCGTCGCGCCGCACTTTTTCGAATACGTGCTCCATCGACCCGATCTACTGAAACTAGCCAACAGTCTGGACTTCGCCTCACTCGCGAGCGCTTTATTATTACCTTGGTTTTGCCGCCATGTTTCTAAGAGCACGGTCTGGGCTCTGGGTCTGGCTGGAATGGCAATTGGCCAATTTGTGGTCTGGTTTGGGCTGAGTGGAGCGGAGCCATCAGTTGGCCTAGTGATGAGCGGTTGGACATTATGTTTCGTCGCCAGCGGAGCGGCCATGGCCATGCCATTCTCAGTGCTCTCTGAGAGTGTTGATTACGGAGAATGGAAAACCGGCGTGCGGGCCGCTGGGTTGCTGACCGCGGTCGGGGCCGCCTTTTGCCTAAAAGCCGGCGCAGGGCTGGGGGGGGCGATTCCGATGTGGCTACTCGACGCCTCCGGGTATGTGCCCAAAAGCGAACAAACGCCCGCTGCGCTAAAATCAATTATCACCGGGGTCCTCTGGCTGCCAGCGGCATGCTTTGTCCTTAGTTTAATACCGGTTTTGTTTTACCGACGGTTCGAGGCCATGGAACCCCAGATTCAAGCAGAGCTAGCGCAACGTCGCGCCACCTCAATATGAAACCCTCAGCTTGGCTGATCTGGGTGCTGGGGTTGGCACTGTCGGCCTCCGCAGCGGAAACTCCCCGCTTCCGCATCGCGGTCTGCGATTGGATGATTCTCAAGCGCCAGAAAATCGGCGCGTTCCAACTCGCGAAAGAGATCGGGGCAGACGGGGTCGAGGTGGATATGGGCGGGCTGGGTGACCGGCCTACTTTCGACAGCAAACTTGGCGATCCGACCGTGCGTGCGCAGTTTATCACCAAGGCTGACGAGCTCGGCCTAGGCATCTCTTCGATCGCGATGTCGGGCTTTTACGCTCAATCCTTCGCTGGGCGCGAGGGCGTAGACCGCATGGTGCAAGACACCATCGACACCGCGAAGGCCATGGGCGTTTCCGTTCTCTATCTCCCGCTCGGGGTGCAAGGTGACCTCGTGAAACACCCTGAACTGCGTCCCATAATTGTCTCGCGACTCAAAGCCGCCGCACAACAAGCCGAGGCGGCAGGCGTGGTCATCGGTATCGAGACCGCACTGGACGCGAAAGGAGAGTCGGCTTTACTCGACGAAATTGGCTCCAGCGCCGTGAAGAGCTACTTCAATTTTGCCAACGCCCTCCAAAATGGCCGCGATGTTTGCACAGAGCTTATGAACTTGGGGCGGGATCGTATTGTGCAGATCCACGCTACTAATACTGACGGCGTCTGGTTGCAAAACGACCCAAAGGTGAACCTGCCCCAAATTAAGACGACCCTCGAAGCCATGGGCTGGAGCGGATGGTTGGTCATCGAGCGCTCCCGAGACGCAGCCAGGGCACGCGAAGTAGTTTTCAACTTCAGGGCCAACACCGCGTATTTAAAATACATCTTCAATGCACAAACACCTCCTGCAATCCGAGCTGCTGAGTAACTGAAGAGCTTGGCCTTGAGGACAAAAGCATAAAGACCGCACCCTGATAGAACACGGCCTATTTAGATTACCTGCACTATGTCGCTATTTTCGTTTCGTCTGGTATGCGCACAGCTGATAGGCTTGTGGGGTAGTGTATTACTGGCCGCGACCGAAATTCCGCGCGAACTAAACCTTAATACAGGGTGGCGTTTTCATCGAGGCGAAGCGTGGGGGGCGGAATCAACAGACTTCGAAGATTCGAACTGGGATCCGGTGATTCTGCCTCACGATTGGAGCATAGCAGGACCGGTGGACGCCGCAGCCCCGGCCGCGGGTCACGGTGGCTATTTCCCAACAGGAGCAGGATGGTATCGTCTCAAACTTCCCGCGCCAAAATCATGGGGCGGCAAATGCGTCGAAATAGAATTTGAGGGCGCGGCCATGGGTGCCCGAGTTTGGTTAAATGGAGCTGAGCTTGGCAGCTGGGCATACGGCTACACGCCATTTCATTTTGATCTAAGCAAACAGCTCAAAATTGGTGAAGAAAACGTGCTGACCGTGCGGGTGGACAACTCGGCGCAACCCAACAGCCGCTGGTATTCAGGCTCGGGCCTTTACCGTCCGGTCCGATTGCGGATAACAGATCCGGTGCGGGTGCCGGCAGGAGGAGTATGGGTAACGACTCAAGCACTCACCCCGAAAAACGCCCAACTCAATGTGCATTCTGAACTTGCGAATTCATCCCCCGTGGCTGCTGAGGTAACGATTGAAATACAAATCCTCGATTCAGTTAACCGTATAATCGGGCATGCTCATAAAAAGGCCACGGTGGCGGCCCATGATAATTGGACCGGCATCTTAGACTTAACAGTTTACAATCCAAGGAGCTGGAGTCCGGAATCTCCAAATCTAAATCGCGTCATCACCCAAGTGCGCGGTAACGACGGAGGCATTCTTGATGAGACTTCTACCAGCTTCGGAATTCGCACCGTGCGCGTATCATCCGATCGAGGTTTCGAATTAAACGGTGGCCCGATTAAATTACTCGGAGGCAATGTTCACCACGATACTGGCCTGTTAGGAGCGGCGGCGTTTTACCGTGCGGAGGAGCGGAAAGTAGAGTTGCTAAAAGCAGCAGGCTTTAACGCGGTGAGAACTGCACATAATCCCCCGTCCACATCCTTCCTTGAAGCCTGCGATCGACTCGGTCTGCTGGTGGTTGACGAGATATTCGACGGCTGGGAGAAAGCCAAAAATAAATCCGATTACAGTGTGTTCTTCGCGGATTGGTGGCGCAAAGACGTAGAGGCGTGGATTCGCCGCGATCGGCATCACCCATCGATTATAATGTGGAGCACAGGAAACGAGATGTTTGAACGTGGCAACGAACAAGGGCGGCGTATAGTTAGACAACTGTCGGAACGAATCCGAATGCTGGACGTAACACGACCGATAACCGCTGGTGTGAACGGCTTGGGCGTATTGGATAAATGGCCGCAACTAGACGACCTCTTCGCGTCTCTCGATGTGGCGGGCTACAATTATGAACTCCAGCACGCTCCAGTAGACCATGAGCGTATGCCGCAGCGCGTTATTATGGCGTCTGAATCTTACCAGACCGAGGCGTTTTCGAATTGGTCAATGATGACCGCACATCCTTATATTATCGGTGATTTCGTCTGGAGCTCCTTGGATTATCTCGGCGAAGCCGGCATAGGACGTGTCTATGCACCGGGACAGGAGGCTAAAAAACACTGGGAGGCGGAAATGTTTCCCTGGCACGGCGCCAGTTGTGGAGACATGGATTTAACCGGATGGCGCAAGCCGGTATCCTACTATCGCGAGATTATTTGGGATCGAGGAAAAAAACTATACGCCGCCATTCATACACCTACACCCGAAATTGGAGAATGGAGGCTAACGCCATGGTCAGTTCCCCCGATGCTACCTACTTGGACATGGCCCGGACAGGAGCAACGCCCGCTGAAAGTTGAAGTATATTCGCGCTACGATGCAGTGAGGCTTGACCTAAACGGTCGAATTCTAGGAGAAAAGCCGACTACACAGAGAGAGCAGTTTAAAGCCATCTTCGAAGTTCTTTACGCGCCAGGAAAATTGAAAATAATAGGCCTGAACGCTGGACGCACAGCAGAAATCATTGCGCTACAAACCGCAAGCGACACTGCAAAATTGCAGCTAACGGTGGATCGTGCAAAACTACGCGCAGACGGGCAAGACCTTGCCTACATCACAATCGAGGCAATAGATAAAAACGGCGAATGGCAGCCGCTCGCTACACCGCGTGTAATTGTAAGAGTAGAAGGCATGGGTTCGCTAGTGGCTCTAGGCTCGGGAGATATGACGGAAAATGAGTCCTATACAGAGAAGGCTCAGAAGCTTTACCAAGGACGCGCTCTAGCTATAGTGCGCGCAGACGAACTGCCGGGAAAAATTACTTTAACGGTCAACACGCCAGGACTGCCGACGGCAACATTAACGATTAAAACTTTCCGCCCCTGAGCATGATTGCAGATAGATTTAAAAACTATATGAAAAGCTTTCCCCGCTTAATACCAATCTTGCTGATCTACGGATTCGCTACACACAATGCCTGCTTAGGTAACGAGACAACCACACTGAAATCGGTCCCTCACTTGATGTTTGGCTGCGCTTGGTATCCAGAACAGTGGCCAGAATCCGAATGGGAGGCTGATCTAGCCCGAATGCAGGCAGCAGGGCTGAATATGGTGCGTATAGGTGAATTCGCATGGAGTTCTCTTGAACCTAGGGAGGATGATTACAAACTAGATTGGATGGAAAGGGCGATCACAGCAGCGGCAAAGCACGGAATCGTTACGATTATAGGCACGCCTACTGATACGCCTCCAGCATGGATGACCTCAAAGTATCCTGAAATCCTCAGAGTAGCCGAAGACGGCACCCAACTCCAACATGGTTCACGCAGGCATTTTTCTATTGGCAGTGAAAAATACCGCACGCTTTGTAAAAGAATCGTCGGTCAACTCGCCATGCGTTTCGGCCACAATCCAGACGTTGTAGCCTGGCAGATTGGCAACGAATATACGGAGGACTCGTTCGACCCAGAATCGCGCGCGCGATTTCATCGCTGGCTAGAGAAAAAATATAATACCTTGGAAGAATTGAATGCAAACTGGGGAACAGCCTACTGGAGTCAGACATATACGAACTGGAATCAGATACCAATGACCACCGGGCGAGCTAACCCAGGCTTACTACTAGAATACAAGCGTTTTGTAACCGATACATGGCGAGATTTTCAACGCGACCAAATCGAGGTGCTTCGTAAACACGCTGATCCCCGGCAAATAACGACAACCAATCTCGGGGGGTTGGGTTGGGCGAATAGATTCAATCGTCAACTTATCGCGGCCGACTTAGATATTATTTCATGGGATGAATATCTTGGCGCCGGTTGGTTTGACAAAACGAAAAATGGCACCGGGCACCTAGACCCGATTCGTAGCGGTGCCTCGCACGATCTAGTGAGAGGATGGAAACAGAAGAATTTTTGGGTTATGGAAATGCCTCCTGGTTTTGTGGATTGGGGCTCGGTAAGCAATGCACTAGATCCCGGTGAAACACGTGCTATGGCTTGGCACGCAGTTGGTCATGGGGCTGATGGCATAGGCTTCTGGCAATGGCGCAGCGCCCTCAACGGACAAGAGCAATACCACGGATCAATAGTAGGACCAGATGGGGAACCCTTGCCAATATATGAAGAAATAGCCAAGACTGGAGCTGAATTCATTAAAGCTGGACCAGTTCTAGACAACACGCAGCCCGTATCAGAAGTCGCATTAATACATGATTACGATAGCCGCTGGGCCATCGAATTCAACCCCTTCAGCCAGCGCTACGATCAAATGCAGATTTTAATTGAATACTATCGCGCACTGCGTGAGGCAACTCAGTCCGTCGACATAATAACACCAGAGATGGATATATCACGCTACAAGCTAGTTGTTGCGCCCAATCTTAATCTTATATCGACTGCGCTTGCAGAGAAATTAACTAAATATGTTCGATCCGGGGGGCATCTAGTGCTCGGTCCACGAAGCGGAATGAAAAATGAATTCAATGCACTAAATCGCGGTCGACAGCCAGGACCACTTGCGACAGCACTGGGTTGCCGCGTGGAACAGTATTATGCACTAATTGAAGACCTGAGCGTAAATGGGCACTGGGGTTCAGGCAAGGTCACAATTTGGGCTGAAAGACTTCAGCAAGTAACTCCTGACGCAGAAGTAATGCTACGATATGATATTGGTGAAAACTGGTTGAGCGAAAAGCCAGCAGCGATTCGCCGTCGGCAAGGCGAAGGCTCTATTACATACCTAGGGGCAGTTTTAGATGATGATTTAATGGGACGGATTGCATTTTGCTGGGTTAAGGAGGCCGGCATCAGTTCACCCATCATACAGGTCCCCGGAGGTATCAAAGTGTGCCGCCGGATTGGCAATGGCGATGAAGTATTCATTATTTTAAATTTCTCCCCAGGCATCGAGCAAATTACTCTCCCCAATACCATGATAAATGTGCTAACTAACGTCGAAGTGACGTCGGTCACGCTTCGCCGCTTTGACGTAGTGATTTTGAAACGTAAAATTAAAATCAATTAAATGAAGAGATCCGGATATCATGTATATTTAATGACAGGTAAAAGCTTTCGCAGGTGCCTCGTTCCCATGGGCTATTCGGGTCACACCAGAATAATTTAACTCCGAAATCGGCGGCGAATATCTTGTGCTGGGTATCTCTTGGCTTCGGTCTTGGCTCAGGCGCAGGCGCAGTGCTTGGGGGTATCGGCAGGTGCCCCCCGAGCACACTTGTGGCGTATTTTTAGGAAACTGGCAAAGTATCATTCAACGAGTGGTGCACTTCACAAGCACGCCGACGCCGATTTGTTGCCCGCTCTTACGATCAAGTCGTCTTCCAAGTTGCCGGCAATCAGGCGGATCTCCAACTCGTCAGACCTATGATCTACGAGTGCCATGTAAAGGCATTTTACAATCGGAGGCAACGGCAGCGCGACTACGCGGCTAAAAACTTGGTGATATTATGGTTATAAAGCGTATCTTGCATGAGTAAGTGTTTGGCAATTTCGCAAAATGCTAGTTACGCCATGCGCCTTTTAGCTACGCTCACCGTCTGGGCCGATTGGGCTAGGTAGGACCGCCTGCCACCGTTGCGCTTGAGTTGTGTGCGGGGGTCGGGGCCAACCGCTGCGCCATCGCCTCTTGGCTCTCTTAGGCGCAAACTCCGGTTTGAATTCCGATGCGTATACTGAATGTTAGTGACTTGTGCTTCATCGGTCCGATTTTGCGCACGCAGCGGCTATGGGGCAACAACTGCAGGCAGAGTAAACCAGCCAAGTGGGATCTCCTATGCTTGCAGGTCATCGCTAAGCACTACGTTCGTTTTGCCAGAGGAGCACTCGGCATCTTTAGACAGCGCAAGCGGTTTCAAGTCTAACATTCAATCTCATCCTAGAGCACGCAACTAGACCTACGTGATCCCGCCTTTGACCGGTGCCCAATTCAAGCAAGGCGAAACGTAGATTGCAACCAACTGGCCCGCTTGGCTTCAGAAATCCAGTTGGGAAACCCTACATTATCTATAATATGCGAACAATATCAAAAATTAATCCCATTCCTATGGACTTATTGCCTATGGCAAAAATATATACCAAATCCGGATAAGGCATGAGTCACATACAGCGCCTATTTTAAGTCCAAAATCCAGTTATATTTAAATCCGAAGTACGTAAACCCTTCACCCACTTTTCATCAACCGACCAAGGAAATAATACATTCGTTCAGAGTGCGGCTAGTGGCTTCTTACATGGCTCTCGACATCACTTACCGGATGCGATATGCCTCCTTTATCCAGATCACTTTTTCCGGCATTCTATTATTTCACTGGACCGCCCTATTCGCATTATACCTATATAGGCCCCATCAAGACACAGGAATGCCACATACACCAGTCGTTTTTATAGATACTAGCCAAAAGAGATCACTGTTTAAAAAATTCTAAATACCCCAAGCTCGTCAGGTAGTTTTTGTGATCTGGCGGCAAGAATTAAACAAGATTTATTCTATTTAATAATACAAAGAAGTGCAATCATAATAATCTGGATTATTCTTGTGGGCCCCCCCAAAA